>Ga0316217_10000301_pt1 | contig 71735 bp, 46 predicted proteins | sample 1anoAmetaG_FD_203633 | JGI IMG/M metagenome (GOLD analysis project Ga0316217, IMG submission 203633) | Freshwater microbial communities from Trout Bog Lake, Wisconsin, USA - 1anoA | ecosystem: Environmental > Aquatic > Freshwater > Lake > Hypolimnion/Profundal zone | place: USA: Wisconsin... | reverse complement strand
CCCAGGGAAGACTCCAGCACACCATCGCCTCAACCCGGGTTTTTGGGCAGCTTTGGCCGGCCAGGCACCGCCTTGGGGGAGCTAAACCGGGCCGAGGGGCTCTGCGTCGACAGCCAAGATAGGGTCTATGTCGCCGACTCCTGCAACCATCGCATCCAGGTCTTTTCGCGCGAGGGCAAATTCCTCCGGACCTACGGCAAACCAGGCCAAGGTCTGGGCGAGTTGAGTTACCCCTACGATATCCGTGTGGACGCGGCGGGCCGACAATACGTCTGCGAATTTGGCAACAGCCGGATCCAGGTCTTTGACGCTCTCGATAAACCAATCGAGATCATTGGCGGGCCGGGCGTCGAACCGGGTCAGTTCAACGATCCCTGGAGTATCGCCCTCGATTCCACTGGCAATCTTTACGTTGCCGACTCCCAAAACCACCGGGTCCAGAAACTCATGAGAGGCGGGCGGTGACGCCATGAAGCTGCAATTCACCCATCCCTATTTTCTGCTGCTGCTCATCCCCGCGCTGGGCTGGGTAGTGTGGTTTGCCTGGAAAAGCGACGTGCAGATCAATCGCTGGCGTCACTGGACGGCCCTGGCCATCCGCGCCTTAGTCGTCCTGGCCGTTGTCCTGGCGATCGCGGGCCTCCAACTGCTTTACCCCATCGAAGGCATAAACGTCTTCTTTGCCCTGGACCGTTCTGACAGCGTCCCTTCCACCCAACAAGACGCCGCGCGCGATTATGTCAACCGGATCGCCAAGGAAAAGAAGGCGGTCGATAAAGTCGGGGTCGTGGTCTTTGGCAGTGAAGCCAGCATCGAAACGATGCCCGCCGCCGCCGTGGACCTCCAGAAAATCCAGGCCGTCGTCGGCGCCGAACGAACCGACCTGGCGGCGGCCATTCGCTTAGGGACGGCCGCGTTTCCGGAGACCGGTCAGAAACGGTTGGTGCTCCTCACCGACGGCAATGAGAACGCGGGCGACGCCATGGCGGCGGCGCTCGCGGGTTTCCAGCAACTCGGCGTGAGCCTGGACGTCGTGCCCCTGGGGGTAAGTCGCGGCAATGACGTCAGCGTCCAAAAGCTCCAAGTGCCGCCGAAATTGAAAAAGGGCCAGGCATTCGAGATCAAGATCTTTGTGCAGGCGGAACAGGCGGCCCCGGCCACCGTCCGCCTTTTCCGCAACGAGCAATTCCTGGGCGAGCAAAAAGTCCAGTTGGCGGCTGGCAAGAACCTCTTTGCGTTTCCTCAACTACTGCCCGACCCCGGTTATTATAGCTATGACGTCCAGGTCGATGTCCCGGGAGATCCCTTGCCGCAAAACAACCGCGCCTCCGCCTTCGCCACCGTCGCCGGCGACCCCCGCATTCTCATCGTCTCGACCGATCCAGAACAGGACAAAACCCTCGGCGCCGCCCTCGAATCATCCCGGCTCCAAACCCGCCTGGTCGGTCTGGCTGGCTTTCCCGCCTCGCTCGGCGAGATGCAATCCTATGACGCCATCTTCATCAGCAATATCGCCGCCGGGGACCTCGGCGTCGACCGCCAGAAACTCCTGGAGAGCGCCGTCCGTGATTTCGGCGTCGGCCTGGTTTGCATCGGGGGCGACCAAACCTACGCCGCCGGTGGTTATCGCGGAACTCCCTTGGAGTCCACGCTGCCGGTGAGCATGGAGTTGGACAGTAAGAAGGTCCTGCCCAACGGCGCGGTGGTCCTCATCATGCACGGCATGGAGTTCAATAACGGCAACCAGGTAGCGCGCGATTGCGCCCAAGGCGTCCTGGCCACGCTCGGCCCCACCGACGAAATGGGGGTGACGTTATGGGACGGTAGCGTTCGGTGGGTCTTCCCGCTCCAGAAAGTCGCCAACAAACGTGATCTCGCGGAGCAGATTGCCGGCATGAACCAGGGCGACATGGTTGATTTTGCGGGTCCCCTTACCGAGGCTCAGGCGGCTCTCAAGAAATCCAGCGCTAATCTCAAACATATCATCATCTTCAGCGACGGCGACCCTGGCTCGCCCCCGGCCGAGTTGCTTGCATCTATCGTCAGCGACCGCATCACTGTAAGCACCATCCTCATCTCGGGTCACGTGGGACCCGAGACCATGATTTATATGGCGGATAAGGGCAAAGGCCGTTTCTATAACGTCACCTCCCCCAATGACCTCCCGCAAGTCTTCGTGAAAGAGGCTGCCGTCATCCTCAAGTCCGCTATTTATGAGGAGCCGTTTAAACCTCAAGTTCGCTCCGCCAGCGAGATCGTCCGCGGTATCGGCGCCGGCGAGTATCCCACGCTCCTCGGCTATGTGGCCACGACCCCCAAACCGCGCGCCGAAACCCCACTGTGGACCGAAAAGGGCGACCCGCTCCTGGCCCACTGGCAATACGGCCTCGGCCGCGCCGTCGCCTTTACCTCCGACGCCAAACCCAAGTGGGGCAAGATTTGGCTGAACTGGGACAAGTACCGCCAGTTCTGGTCTCAGGTCGCCCAATGGAGCATGCGCCGACTCGAGAACGCCGACTTCAATACCGAGGTCAACGTCGAAAAGGGTGAAGGGGTGATCAACGTGGACGCCTCGGATGCGCAAGGGAATTATCGCAATTTCCTCAACCTCCAGGCCATTGTTGTCAGTCCAAAAGGCCAGCGCCAGACCGTGCATGTCGAGCAAACTGGACCCGGCCACTACGAAGCCCGCTTCCCGACGAAGGACGTCGGTTCTTACGTGCTGAATCTCATGGACCTCAAGGATGGCCAAGTGCGCACCTCGCAACGAATCGGCGCCAGCGTCAATTACTCGCCCGAGTTCAACGCCATCGAACCCAATTTCTCGCTCCTGCGTCGCCTCGCCGAGAGCGCCAAAGGAAAGGTGCTCGACCCCGGCGCGCCCGAAGTCAACCCCTTTAACCACGACCGACTAAAGACCTTCCAACCCCGCGCCCTCTGGGAGTGGCTGCTGCGCTTCGCCGTCCTCCTATTCACGGTGGATGTGGGCGTACGCCGCATTCAACTCGATCGCGATGAGGTGCGCCGTGTCGTTGATAGACTGCGACGCCGCGTTTTCTTCTGGCAGGGCGTCCCGCGTCCGCCCGAAGCCGAGGAATCCCTCAATGCCCTTCTCGCCCGTCGCGACCAGGTCCGCTCCGGCCATACCGCCCCAGCGAACGAACCCAATCCAGAGCTATTTCGCCCTGTAAACACCCCCTCCCTCCCGCCGCCGGAGACTGAAGCTGACGGAGCCCCCAATGCGCCGGAACTTTCCGCCGCTACCCCGCTCGCGCCCGGCCCTAAACCCAGGGCACAACAGCCTACCCCGGAAAGCACCACGAGCCGGCTGCTGGAGGCCAAGCGCCGCGCCCAGCAGCGCAAGAAATAATCGCCCCCGCGATGCAATCCGCGTCCAGATAATAGCCAGGCTTCTGAACGGCTGTCTCCCCCCTCCCGTGGTCCGGATGGGCCGGGCCGGCATCATAATCTTTGGCGGGCATGCAAGTTTCATGCAAGGCGCTGCTGGATCGGCGCCGGCATAGCGCAGTTCGTCCGGTGAACCAACTCCTCGCGCGCGTCGGCTTCGATGTCTCGCTTCGTCGTCACCCTCCACCTGCCCGGCCTCGTTACCACGCGACGCGCCTCTCCAATCATCACAGCATTTCTGATGTTGACTTATAGATGAACTGATGGTAGGCTTGCGACCGTTATGGGAGCCAAGGTTTTCATATCATGCGGTGAGGGGGCAAAAAGACGGCTAGAGGGCCTGACGTCGGTTGGCGAACGCGTTTGCGAACGCAAGGGCGAAGGGAGTTCCTGCGAACGGCGGCGCCAGCCCCTTCCTGAGACTGTAAAACACAGAATTCACGTTCATCAACATGAAAAATCCAAGCTATATCTCAATCGTGTTTCTTGCGGGCGCGGTGTCGGGTACCACTTTCCACGCGATGGGGCAAGCCGGCCCGCAACTTCCGATCTACCAAGTCACTCGTTCAGGGGCTACCGACAGCCAGGGCTCCAACCTGGTCTATCGCCTGGGACTGCCGATGAGCATGGTCGGCCAAACCAATGGCCAAGTCTCATTTGTTGACCCGACTAATTACTTGGCGGTGCCGAGCATGCCGGTTCGGGATCCCGCTGTAACTGAACCCCTGCTCGCCGTGACCAAAAACCCTTATCCGGCAATTCCCATCAGTTTTCGAGCGATCGATTTCGACGCCCTGGCCAACCTGCCGGTGCTTAATGACGACATCGCCCTGAGAACGATCGTCAGCGCTCTGGACGCCGCGGGGTTGACTCCTCAATTCGGAACACCGGCCGTTGGCCACACGACCTTTACGGCTTTTTACACAAACGATAACGGCCTGGTGATCTCGAACAGCCAGCCCCTGGACACCCAGGTCAGCTACCAGTTCCGGACGCCGAACGGCTACCCGATGGTCGGACCGGGGGCGCAGGTCCAGATCAACTACGGTCCGACCAACAATGTCACCCGACTGCTGTACTCGACCCGAGAGTTGACGGCCGGGCCGATGGTGGACATGGTGTTAGCCGAGGTGGCCAGCAATCGGCTCGCCAGCCTGTTCCCGGCGAATGCCACCATCACCAGCGAGGAGTTGGTCTATTGGTGCCCTCCGTTTCTCCGGCCCTGGCCGCCACCGGGGCCCTACACGCCAGCGGCCATCCTTCCCTGGTATGTGGGCCACGCCAGTGTTTATTCTCCGGGCGAATTCCCCGGCTCGCTCCAAGAGCTCAGATTGAAGCCGCGCGCGATCCCTGCCACCGACAACCAGGCGTTCGTGCCTTCGATCAATCTTCAGGTCTCCAGCCCCGATGGGTCGCGCATCAATGCTGCCGTCGTCGTGGCGGGCGGCGCGCCGCCTTACACCATCTTGTGGTCCGGGTCCGATCCCACGATTTTTACCAACCCTGGTCCCGCCATCAGCTATCTGCCCACCGCGCGGGTCGCCTTTCCGCCGTTGGCGCTCTCCCCGATGCCTGCAAACGCGTCGGTCATGGCTTCCTGGCCCGCCTCTTCCGCCGGGTTCATCCTTGAGTGGTCCGCGGACCTGGCCTCGACCAATTGGCTCGCGATCACTAACCCGGTGGAGATGTACGACGGCACCAACTACGTCATGATGCCCCTACCCCCATCACAGACCGGGTTCTTCCGGTTGCGTCTGCTCAGCCAATCGCTGATCGCAACCGAAACGGTAGGCGTGAGGGTCATCGATGCCAACGGCGTAATCGCGCATGCGAACCAGGGCGTGGTGGTGCAGATCCCTGTGGACAGGGTAGCAAAAGGCGGCCCTCCCGTCGTGGGTTACGGCACGGAGAGCCCGCGCGAGCCGGACTTCGCCGTGGATCGGATAGGCTGGCAGAACGGCATGGGGTCTTTTCTCCTCGGCGGCGGGGCGCAGATCTTTTGCTGGATGGGCGATACTGCCTGGCCTGGGGATTTTATCGAACCTCCGACTCCGGGGATGCTCCCGGCGACGCCGTGGGTGCATGGCGACGCGGATTACTCTAATTGGGGGATCAACACGGCGGCCATTGTGCTTAACAACACCGATGGCTGCGCGGACTATTTTGCCTCCAGTCAACCCGGATCCACGATCGCCGAATACGCCACGGCCGCGCTGGCTCGTCCCACCAATCCGGGCTGGACCGTCGTCATTAACTGGCTCAATTATAACAATACGGCGACGACCCATTACTATCCCCTGAACTATAAGTACTCCTGGGGACCGCTAGGCCCCAACGACAACCTCAACTGGCTGCTCATGGATTGTTGCGACGTCCTGGATGAGACCAATTCCTCAGGCCTGACCCCCGACCAACGCTGGGGCCCGGCGTTTGGCGGCCTCCACATCCTGACCGGATGGAACTCGGAGGAAGCGGTTGGCGATGGGAGCTTCGAGGAACAATTCGCGTTGGACATGCTGGGAGGGCTTATCCCGCTGTTTAATCCACCGCAACAGGTGGTCCAGGCTTGGTTTAATTCCGCCCACGCCGCCGGAATCGATCATGGCATCCCGGCGGCCATGGGGCCCAATGGGCCCGGCGGAATCTGCGACTACTTTGACTATTACTGGGGCAAGGGCGCGGTCGGCCCGACGATCCCGCCGTCCAAAATTACGGGATGGTGGTATGTGCACGGACCGTGAAGTGTCGTTCGCCAGGGATTGGCCAAACCAGCCTCGAAACCAAGAATAATCAAGACCCTGAAGGATCTCAATTAGAAGCCCGTTGGGCTCAACGCGGACCGTTTGCGCCGGACAACTCCGGGGCCGCCAAGTCGGCGCAAATGATTTCCTTGTCGTTCCGCGCATAGACACAGCGGTTGGCGAATGCGGGATGGGACCAAACGACCGCCCGGCCGGGGTCGCTATTGGCCGGCTCCAGCAAATGGGCGCGGCTGATTTCTTCGTACCCTGCCGGGGTAAGTCTGGCAATGATCAAGTCGCCCTTTTCGTTGAAGAGGAAAAAACGGCTCCCATTCTTCACCAGGAACGCATTGCCCCAGCGAACGGGACCGCCGGAGGTAGTAGCTTTGAAAGTTTCCCAGACCCGCTCGCCCGTTGCGGCCTTAAGGCAACGCAACTGGCCATAACTACAAATCCCGTAGATGTAGCCGTCTTCTAGAATCGGCGTGGCGATAATCGCGTTAAGATGCGTGGTGTCTTTTTCGCTCGCCTTCTCCGTGCGCCAAACTGTGGTCACGGCCGGCCGGCTTGAATCCAACCGTAACATGAGCGAGCCGTTGTAAAACGAGGTCATAAACAGCAAATCTCCCAATTTCCGGGGCGTCGCGACGCTCAAGCCGGAGCCGGATTTGAACGGCACGCTCCAATAGACCACCCCGGTTTCCGGATTGAGCGAGTTCGCCGCCTCAGGATGCCACACAATGAGCTGCCGCCGCCCGCCCGCCTCATAGATCATGGGCGAACTGTAGCCCGGCTCCTCCGCGCTCAACGCGCGCCAGATCTCCTTGCCGGTATCTTTATCGAACGCCACCACCGTTGTCCCGGATCCCGCCACAAGACAAATTAACCGGTTCCCGTCCAGCAACGGATGGCCTGCAAAGCCCCACATCGGTGTCTTTAAATCAAAGTCCTTCTTGAATTCCCGGGACCACACGACGCTGCCGTCGTGGCTACTCAGGCACTGGAGGTTGCCTTCAGCCCCCAAGGTATAGACCTTACCCCCGCTCACCAGCGGCGCAACCCGCGGCCCCGCCGGATAGCTCACGGTGTACTTGCAATCGTATTCGTGCTTCCAAAGGACCTTCCCGTCGGTATTGTCCAGGCAGAGTGCGCGCTCCCGGCTCCCGCCGTCGGACGTCTGCCGATCCATCAAGTACACCCGCCCGCCCGCGACCACCGGACCGGCGTAACCGCGACCGATTTCGGACCGCCACCGCACCGGCGGTCCGTCGGCCGGGAATTTCTCCACGATGCCCGACTCCCGCCAGACCGCGTCGCGGTTCGGCCCGAGCCACTGCGGCCAGTCTTCGGCCAGCCCCGCGCGCCCACACGAGAGCAGGCAACACGCCACGATCCGCGCGATGATTCCAAAGCTCTGGCGGAAGACCGAACCAAGCCCGGATCGCTCCGACCAAAGCGCCCCCCCACTGACGCGATCATTTTGCTGACAAACCCATATGCTCTGCATGGTTTGAAGCTAATCGACACGCTCCCCTCGGGCGATACAAAAAGAGGCTTCCGGAATCAAACGAAAGGACGCGGGACGCATTTCTTCCTTCGCCATCTCCGGCGGGAAAAACAGGGCGTCCCGGCCGATTTCGGCCCGCCGCATTCCGAGGGCCGTGGACCCAGGCGCGGCGCCTCGATCGAAATCCGCTGGCGCGACGATTGCCTCTACGTTATCAATCCACCGATGAATTCTAGGATTCTTTTGGTTCGATGGGCGAGCGCGATGGCGCTCGGCGCGAGCCTGTCCGCCGCGAACTCAAAATCCCCAGACCAAGGCGTTGCCGAGCATCTCGTCGTGGTGGTGTGGGACGGGATGCGTCCGGATTTTATCAGGCCGCAATACTGCCCAAACCTCTATTCGCTGGCGACCAATGGGGTTTCATTCCGGCGACACCATTCGGTTTATATCAGCACCACCGAGGTGAACGGCGCCGCGTTGGCCACCGGGGCGAGCCCGGGCCGCAATGGCATTTTCGCCAACGAGCAATACAACCCGCAACTGAGCACGGCGAGCGCGCTCGGAACCGGAGGATTGGAGGTGGTGCGCCGAGGTGACTTATTGAGCGGGGGGCATTACCTCCTCCTACCCACGGTCGCAGAGATTTTGCAGGGCGCCGGCAGCCCCACCACCATCGCGGGGAGCAAACCCGTGGCGCTATTTCAAGATCGGGCGGCGAGAACAAACGGCGCCGCCCAAGATGGATCGGTGACCTTGTTCGCGGGCAAAACGCTGCCGCGCGCGTTGGCCAAAACCCTGGCCGTAATAAACGACGACAAGCCGTTCCCCCCAGCCATTACCCATCCCAATACCGCCCAGGACGCTTGGACCACCAAATCTCTTGTGCGAGGCTTGTGGAAGGCGGGTATCCCCAAATATACCCTGCTCTGGTTGAGCGAACCAGATAAGTCGCAACACGAATCCGGCGTCGGCTCCCCGATGGCTTTGGCGGGCATCGAATCTAGCGACAATGACTTGGGGGAAGTGATGGCCTCCCTCAAGGAGCGCGGCGCGTGGGACAAGACCGACCTAATGGTGCTCTCCGACCATGGCTTTTCGACCATCTACGGCGGGGTGGACGTGGCGGGGGTTCTAAAGAAGCAGGGTTTTTCCGCCGGCGTCAAATTGGAAGACCCGGAGACAGGCGACGTCCTCGTCGTTGAATTGGGCGGCAGCTTCTTGCTCTACGTCATCAATCACGACGAGAGCGTTATCAGGCGCTTGGCGGCCTTCCTGGAGACCACCGATTTTGCCGGGGTCATTTTCTCCCGACTGACGATCGAGGGGGCTTTTCCCTTGGAATCCGTGGGATATCTCGGAACAAACGGCGCTCCCGACCTCATCGTCTCACTGCGTTGGAAGGAAAATGGCAATGAGCATGGCGCGCCCGGGCTTATCCTCGCAACGGAAGGAACCCCCGGCAAGGGATCGCACGGTTCACTCTGTCCTCGCGACATGAACAACACCCTGGTGGCCGCCGGACCCGATTTCAAGCGCGGGTTCATCAGCGACACACCCAGCGGGAACATCGATGTCGCGCCTACAGTCCTCTGGCTTCTTGGTTTGAAGGCCCCTCCGTCGATGGACGGACGCGTATTGCGCGAGGCCTTCGCGTCGAACTCGGAGGCCGGGCCCAAAGCGATGGAAAGGAGGATCGAAGCCGCGCATGAGTCCGGGCTTCTTCGCTGGACCCAATATCTGAAGTTCAGCGAGGTGGATGGCACGAGATATTTCGACGAAGGCAATGGCGAGGTTCGCCGACGGTAGGCTGCGGTTGACAGAGTTTCCCGGACCTCCCATGATAGGGTTATGAGCAAGCTGATCTACCCCCGGAGCCCTCGCGAATCCATGTGCGGCTGGATACACCTGCCGCGGTTTATCGACAAGATCCGTCTGCACCTGGCCGGCCAACTTCATCCCGATTACCAACCCAACTTCTGCAAAGGGTTCGACGGCCTCTGGCTCGAAACGGCCGGCATCGATGCCGCCCCATTCATCGAGGTGGTTAGAAATTCGATCACGGACGGCGAAGTATGCGATTGGGTCCTCAAGCACGTAAAACAGCCCGAATCTGTCAAAACGGCTCATCGGGAACGGATGCTGAGTTACCCGAAACAGGGTGATGCGGAGATGCAGGCCCGTCTTGCCATTCGAAAGAAGGAGGCGGGTCTGGAGGGTCGGAATGACATTCAACGTTTTGTCGATTTCATCGACGCGGACGAGAAGCGGATTTGACCTCGACGGGACCCGTCCGCGAGCTCTGAGCTGAGTTGCCACTCGATTTTTCCTTGTCTTGAGTCACCTATTATTAGCGCTTTGATGCTTGACACATTGCCCAATCAGTGGGCACAATGGCGACGTCATGAATGAGAGCCCAAGAGATCTCTCACTTCGCCGCATGGCCTCAGGCAGGTGGCGGCGCTCCGAGCAGAAAACTCGCCTCGGCCGCCCGACAAGGCGGATGGTTTCCCTGCGAACCCTATTGAATTCAGCGACCACAATGCATGAAGAGTTCTTCAGTTGGGCCATCATGAGAGGAGAATCTGAATGCGACCGAAGCAACGTCTCGTTTTAAGCGCCGGCCTTTGGGTGGCAACTCTTGCCGCCATGATCGGAGCCGGCGCTCATGCCCGGGCTGAATCTTCCCCCCAGTCTGGCCGCCTCTCCCCGACGCATCCCGTGAGCGTCCTGCCCCTCGACCTGCGGACTGCCCCGGCGGAGGAAGCTTTGATTGCCGCCGGCCAACTGGGCGGGCCGCTCTTTCCCACTCATGAACTCAAGGACCGGAACCGCGATCAGGCGGCGCGAATGGAGTTCGGCAAGGCCATGGATGCCTGGAATCGTCATGAATATCGGGCTGCGGTCGAACTTCTGCGGAAGCACGTCCGTAATTTCCCGGACAGTCCCTGGGCGGCGGAGGCGAACCTGCACGTCGGCTGCGACGCGACTTACAATGGGCGCTACACCGAGGCGGAGACCCTCTTCACCCAACTGATCACTGAACATCAAGGCCAGGAGCACCCGGGCGCCAAAATGCTGGCGAACAAGGCGCGGCAGCGGCTCGCTCTGCTCAAGGTGGAACAAAACAACCTGCCCCAGGCCGGCGCGCTGTTCGAGGCCTTGTTGAAGGAGAGCCCGGATTGGCGTCATCGGACCTACGCCGCGCATTGGCTGCACAGACTTTCGCGGTTTGCCGCGGCCAAACAGGCCCTGCTGAATTGCGGGGCGGAGGCCCTTGCCTACGCGCTGGCGAAAGAGGGGCGCCCGGCCGCCGCCGCCCTGGTTCGCAAGAGCGTCCCCGCCACTATGAGGGGTCACACACTGGCCGACCTGGTTGCTCTCGCTGGCTCCCAAGGCTATCAACTCGATGCCGTGGAGGCGGTTTCCACCGACCTGTCCCGGTTCCTGCTCCCCGCCATCCTCCACATCGGCGCGAAACTTCCCGGCGAAAGCGGCCATTACTGGGTCTTGGATAAGGTCGAAGGCGATGAACTTGAGTTGTTCGACCCTCAATCGCAGCATCGCTTTCAACAGACCACTGCGGAGTTGAACCGCGAGTGGAGCGGACGCGCGCTCGTGGTTTCCAAAGGTGAACCCCTCCCCGGCCGAAAACTCGACATTCGTGAGATGGAGTCAGCGTCCGGCGGCTGTTGCGGCGCGCCTCGGAAGGAGGACGGTCTCGGCAAGCCGAAGCGCAACGGCAAGAAAGGCCGAAATAATGATCCGTGCTCAAAAGGCTCTCCCACCTGGGAAGTCGATGTGGTGAGCATGAATTTGTTTCTCACGGATACACCGCTCTGGTATGACCCGCCGATTGGTCCGCGAGTTTGGATCACCCTAAGCTACAACTCCCAATCGGCGATCGCCCAGCACGAGCCCTTCGGCAACAAGTGGCAATTCAATTACGGCACTTACCTGGTGGTGGACACGGCTGGAACAGTCACCATCTACATGCCTGATGGCGCCCGCGACGCCTACGCGCCGGATGGTTCCGGCGGCTATATCCGCCCCTATCGCGTGTTCAATACGCTGACACGCCTCGCGGCGAACCACTTTGAATTACGATTCCCGAACGACACGGTGTTTGTCTATCAGATCCCCGCGGGAACCTCCTCCCAACAACCCTTCTTGACGGCGATCCGTGACGCCACCGGCCAGCAAATCTCGTTTGGCTATGATAGCAAGGTAAACCTGACGACCATTACCGACGCGCAAAGCAAAGTCACCACGCTCACTTACGACGCCAACAACCATGTGACCGCCGTGACGGACCCTTTCGGGCGGATGGCCCAATTCACCTATGACTCGATTCTAAACTTGGCCAGCATTACGGACATGGGCGGCTATTCGACCAGTTTCACGTACGATGCCAATCTCTACCCGGCCAGTCTCACCAACGAGCGCGGCACCTACACCTTTCAGGTCGAGCCAGCCGACGGCATTACTCAAAATGGGGATAACTACCCGCCGCCGGGCGATGCGATGTTCGAGAACTACCGTATTACCATCACGGACCCCCTGGGCGGGATGGAGGAATTCTTTTATTACGGTGGCTGCGATATCGACGGTTATGGCGGCTGTTCCGGGTACACCTGGTATGTGAGCCCGCGAGATTACATTCCGTGGCTGGGCCAGGAGATTAACAATTATCGAATGCGGGCGCCCAAAACCCGCTATCTAGTCACCCAGGTCGGTGGTGGGCGTCAAGGCGAGATCGAGCAAGTGCTTTTTCCCGAGGGCGACACCGTTTCTTATGACTATGACCCGGTGACCGGGGATCGGACCGGCATAACGGATGCCCACGGCCACGCTTTCCAGTTTTCGTTCAACGCCCTCGGAGAAATTACGTCCATCTCCGATCCGAAACACAGCATCACAAAGCTCAGTTACGCTGCCAACGGCATCGATCTGACGAAGATTTCCGACGGTCTCGGCGCCGTCGTGATGACGTACGACAGCGCCCATCACATGACCTCGGTGACCGATCGCCTGACCAATACCACTTATCTGAGTTTCAACAGCTACGGGCGCATCATTGCGCTTAGGAACACGGTGGGCATCACCAACTACTACGCATACGATGCCAACCAGCAATTGGCGACCGTTTCCAGGAATGGCCAGACCATTTGCGGACTAGGTTACGACTCTGTGGGGCGGGTGAACGCCCTGACCAATTCGAGCGGATTATTTCTTGCCTACGAATACAACAACCTGGATGAAGTCACCAAAGTCACCTATCCCGACGGCGGGTTTGAATCGTACCAGTATTCGACCTGCTGCCCGCGCCTGGTCGATGCCGTCACGGATCGCGCCGACCATACCGCGCGCTTCACGTATGATTCGCTCAAGCGCCTGGCGCAAGTGCTGGACGCCCAAGGAAGCGCCATTCAATGGATCTACGATGCGAATGGAAACCTCCTCAACCAGAGCGATGCCAGCGGCGTCACTACGACCTTCGGCTACGACACGGATGACCGACTGACCACCAAGACCTTTGCCGACGGGCACTCGGTGCATTTCGGTTACGATGTCGCAGGCCTGCTGACCAGCCGTACCAACGCCTCAGGCGCGGTGACCACGTATGCCTATGATCCCAACCACAACCTGGCTGGGATCTCCTATTCAGATGGCACGCCCGGTGTCACCAACACCTTCGACAGCTACAACCGTCTCACGCGCGTGAGCGACGGCTCCGGCGCCACCTTGCTATCGGTGGACGCCAATTCACGCATCACCACGATCACGGGACCGTGGGCCGACGAATCCATCTCCCTCAATTATGACCCGTTGGATCGGGTTACCAACCTGCTCGTCCAAGGTAGTCAGCCCTTGGCTTATACGTTCGATGCCTTCGACCGGCTCAGCTCCATTCGGCTCGGGAACGGCGCCGCTTTCAACTGGTCTTACGCCGGGGCGAGCCCGTTCGCCCAATCCCTGGTCCGGCCAAACTCCAGTTCCACCACGAATGCCTACGATTTCCTGAACCGTCTGACGCTGGTTTCCAACCGGCGATCTTCCGGCGCGGTCGCCGCCGAATCGCGCTACACCTATGACTCCCGCGACCGGTGCGTCAGCGAGACCTTGACAAATAATCCCACCGTCAGTTTTGCTCAAAACCAGTTGGTTGCGTATCGCTACACGAACGCGAATCAACTGGCCAGCGCAACGCCGCCAAACCAAGCCTTCGCCTTCGATGCCGATGGCAACCTGAGCCAAGGCTACACACCCGCTGGGACGCTGTTCGCCGCGAGCTACGATGCTGAGAACCGCCTTAAATCCCTCAGCTATACGAACACGGGGATCGCGCATCGGACCGAGTTCACCTATTCCTCAGATTTCTTCGTGGCCCGGCGGCAGGATTACGTCAACGGCGCGCTGTCGAATGAAACCCGTTTTGCGCGATTGGGCGGCCTGCCGTTGCAGGAACGGGATGGCGCCAATGGCGTCGCGAGAGATTATGTGTGGTGCGGCAACCGCCCCGGCGGTATTGGTGAACTCCTGCAAGTTCGTCAGGGCGGGCAGGATTACCAGTGTCTCTACGACGGGCGGGGTAATGTGGTGAGCCTGCTCGACGCCTCTCAAAGCACCGTCGAGTCTTATGACTACGATCCCTTCGGCGCGCCGCTGGCCCAGACGGGATCTATCGATCAGCCCATGCGCTTTTGCACCAAGGCCTACGACGAAAACACCGGGCTGCTGGATTACGGCTATCGTTTTTACGCTCCAGCTTTGGGCCGTTGGCTGAACCGCGACCCTGCCGGGGAACGCGGCGGACTCAACCTCTACCAATACGCCGGCAATAATCCGCTGGGCTACGTGGATCCGTTGGGTTTGTGGAAAGCCTCGGCCAGCGGTTACGCAGGCGTCGGGGGCTCCATTTCCATTGGCCAGAACCCGGACGGATCGTGGTTCTTTGGCGGCTCCGGAGGATTCGGGACTGGCGGAGGAGTTTCTTATGATCCGAAAGGTAAAATGCCAGGTTACCGAAAGACAAAGGGACCCTGCGGACAAGTGTCCATTGGCTTCGTAGGGGAGGCGGGCGTGGGCATGGGGCCGGTGAAGTTCAAGACGACCGACCGGATGGGCGTCAATATAGCCAGTAGTTCCGATACCATCATCGATATGCAGGAGTATTCGAGTGATCCCGTCAATATCGGCCAGAGTTTTTCCCCCAAGCCCGGCATGGATATTGGCGCGGGCGTCAATTACGGCCTTGAAGTATATGTATCCGAAGATTGATCAGCGTCGCGTGTGGCGAGCGGCAGCCGGTGTTGCCGCCCGCCGCGCTCCGCGAGGAGCATCGAGATGGCGGTCTGGGCCTCTCGCCGCCTGTGCCGGGCGTCTTCTCACCTGCCTTGCGGCATGCCTTTTTGCCGCCACGGGTTGGGCGGAGACCCGACAGTTTGGCTATGATAGTTTCGGCCGCCTGACTTCGGCGAAATATGGCGATGGCACGATTGTCGCATATCTGTACGACAACGCGGGAAATCGTTTGATGCGGAGCGTCACCCTCGCGAGCGCGCCGCCTGACACCGCGCCCAACACGCCCGGACATCCCTCCATTACCGACGGCTCCACGAACCTCACCACCACCCCCGCCTTGAGCTGGATACCCCCGACCGATCCTGACACTGGGGACAAGGTCGTTTGCTCGTTGTTCTTCGGGACCACCACCAATCCTCCGCTCGCTTATACTGGATGGCTGACGAACTGGTCCTGCGGCCAGCTTCACGGCTATACGACCTATTACTGGTACCTCGTCGCTTGCGACAGCCACAATGTCTGCACCCCGGGTCCTCTCTGGAGCTTCACCACCGGCGACGCTCCGCCCAAGGCCGACTTCTTCGCCTTCTCCACCAACGGTTGGGCGCCTTTTGGGGTCAACTTCTACCAACACGCCACTTCTTTCGACAACAATATCGTCGCCTATGAATGGGATTTTGATGGCGATGGCGTCATCGATTCGACGGATCAGAACCCGAGTTTCCTCTATCAAAGCGCGGGCAATTATCCGGTAACGCTCACCGTGACGGATGCTAATGGGGGCCGGTCCACGATCACCAAACCTTCCTACGTCCACATACTGGATCAGACCGTTCTGGATCTCGCGCCTGTATCGCTCTCGCTCAACGGAACGGCTCCGTTTCGGCATATCGGGGTCATCTACTCCGTAACCAATCTCGGAGTTGAATCCATCAATATCCCGTGCGAGTGGGATGACTGTTTCTACGCTTCCACGAACACGGTGCTGGACAGTTCTGCCTGGCTCGTGGCCTGTTTCCATGAGTCCATGGCGGTGCTGCCGGGCGCGCGCTACACTCGCACCAACGTCATGGCGCTGCCGGCGGGCATTGACAGCAGCTATAACCTCTTCCTGCGGGTGGACGGCACGGATCTCATCCCGGAGATTAACGAGGACAACAATGTCGCCTCGGTTCCGCTCAATCTGCCCGCCCCGAACCTGGCGCCGCTGAAATTGATTCTGCCCTCGCCCTTGCTCTCGGGCCAATATAACCAAGTCGCCTGGCAGGTGGCCAACCTGGGCGCGGCCGTGGCGCAAGGACCTTGGGTTGACGAAGTCTTCGTTTCAACTAATTCTCAGTTCGATTACTCTGCGGTTAGCCTGGGGACGGTTGATTTCAACACTAACCTCACCGCCAACGCGAGCTATTGGATGACCAACACGGTTCAACTTCCCCGCCTGGCGCCAGGAACCTATTATTTCTTCCTTGCGGCGGACTCGAGTGATTCAGTCTTCGAAACTCAGGAAGCTGATAACATGCTCACCCGTACGGCCCAGGTAATTCTTGGCCCGCAGCCGGACCTGACCCCGACGAAAATCCTGGCCTCTCCTAACCCGCTGCTGGCGGGCCAAACCGCCACGCTGGTTTGGGCGGTCACTAACCAGGGCAACGCCCAACCGCAGTTTACCTGGTCAGACCAGGTGACGCTCTCAACCCAGGCCGTGTGGGATGTCTCCTCAGCCTATTTTAACTTCCTGGGTGAATTCAGCCAGGACGAGACGGTGCCGGCTCACACGGTTTACTGGAAGACCAACCAGGTGCAAGTGCCGCGCGTCACTCCCGGCAATTACTACCTGCTCGTTTTCACCGACGCCAACGATGATGTTTTCGAGAGCAATGAGACCAACAACGTCCTTGCACTGCCGGTCAACGTCCAGCTCGGAAAGCAGCCGGACCTGGTCCCCGTCAGCGTCTCGATGCCCTCGCCGTTGCCGACGGGACAGAGTGTGCAATTCGTGTTGACGATTAACAATCAGGGCGCCGGCTCGGCGCAGCCTGAGTGGTACGATTGCCTGTTCCTGTCGAGCAACTCGGTGTTTGACAGCAGCGGTTTGCTGGCGTTGGATTCCGAGACCTCGATCGTCAAGGTGGGCGCGAGTTATCAGGTAACCAATCAAATTCAACTGCCAAGGCTCCCGCCAGGCGATTACTATTTGTACGCCGTGGCGGATTACCTTGACCAGATCTTCGAAAGCAACGAAACCAATAATATGCTGCAGATTCCCGTAAAAGTGGCCTTAAGCGCCATGCCCGACCTGGCGCCCGCCGGACTGTCCGGTCCTGCCACGATGACTAAAGGCCAGTTCTACACGGTTACTTGGGGTGTTACTAATCTAGGGCCGGGAGTCGCCCAAGCGCCTTGGCAGGACATGGTTTACTTTTCATCGAATGCGTTTATAGACGCCACGGCCAGTCCGATCGCTTTCAATCTTCAGGACACCAACCTGCCCCCGCATGGAAGCTACCAATCGACCAATGATTTCATGTGTCCTTCGGTTCCGCCCGGGACCTACTATTTCATCCTCCTCACGGATGCAGGCGACCAGGTCTATGAATCCGCCGAAGACAACAACACGCTCGCAACTCCTGTGGTCGTGGTCGGGTTGACCAATGCGCCGGACCTCGCGCCGATTTCCCTAAAAGCCCCGTCATACGCCGCGCCCGGTCAGGCGATCATCGTGAACGCGGTGGTGACGAATCTGACCGGCTCGGCAGCCTCGGGCGCCTGGATGGATGCCCTGTATCTCGCCACGAATTCGGTGCTCGACAGTACCGCTAACTTCTTGGGATACCAGTTCGTTTTCAACCCCGTTCCGGGGCATGGCGGGTACACCGAAACCTTTAATCTGAGCCTGCCCTCCAGCGCCACGGGGACTTACTACCTGATCTTCCAGGTCAACGGCTTTGGCCAGTTGGCCGAGGTTGACACGGACAACAATAGCATTGCCATTCCGATACAGGTTGGCGGGACCCCCACCTTTGCGGATTTGGCGCCCGTCGCTTTGCAAGCGCCGGCGACCGCCTCACCCGGGCGGCCGCTTCAAGTTGTTTGCGTCGTCACCAACCAGGGGACAACTAGCGCCACGGGGTTGTGGGTTGACCAGATCGTCCTTTCCAGCAACGCGGTCTTCGATTCCAGCAGCTACCAACTTGCCATGCATGTTCAGACTCAATCCGTCGCCGCGGCGCAAAGCTACCGGTTTACGAATTCGGTCACGCTGCCCTCATGGAACTCCGGGAGCTATTACCTCATTCTCAGGGCGAACGCTTCGGCTTCGCTATCGGAGAACACCAATAACAACACCCTAACCGCCTCCATCCTCCTCCAGAACATCAAGTTTGCGAACGCCTCCCACCTTGCCAACGGGGCGGTGCAACTCGGGTTCCAGGGATTGGTTGGATCGAACTACTCGCTGTTGACCTCCACCAATCTCATAAACTGGACCCCGGTGATGACCTTCACCTGCACCAACGCCACCACCACCCTTATCGACACCGGCGCCGGCAACTCTCGACGCCAGTTCTATCGGGTAACCCAGTGACCGCCGCAGGCTCCTGCTTTGCTTAGAAGCGCGGCCTAGCGGCTGTTCTCCAGGGTCAGTTTCCCCTCGCTCGCCCGGACGCGAATACGGTCGCCGGGCTTGAACTCGCCCAGGAGTAGTTTTTGGGCGAGAGGATCAAGCACCGAATCCTGAATCGCGCGCTTGAGGGGACGGGCGCCAAATTGCGGGTCGTAACCCTCCTTGGCAATCAAGTGCCGGGCGGCGCGGTCGACCTCCAGGGTGATTTGCTGCTGCATGAGACGCTTTTCCAACCCGCGCAATTGAATCTCAACGATCTGTTCAAGCTGCTTTTCGTCCAGGCTGTGGAAGATGATGATGTCGTCCACGCGGTTCAGAAATTCCGGACGGAAATGGGCTTTGAGTTCGGCGCGCACCAACCGCTCCATCTCCCGGTGATCCTCGGCGGTCATCTTGCCGGCGTTGAAGTACTCCTGAATGACCGGCGAGCCGATGTTGCTCGTCATAATGATGATCGTGTTCTTGAAATCCACGGTTCTGCCCTGCCCGTCCGTCAAGCGACCGTCGTCCAGGACTTGCAATAGCACATTGAACACGTCGTGATGCGCCTTTTCGATCTCGTCGAAGAGCACGACGCTATAAGGACGGCGGCGGACGGATTCGCTCAGTTGTCCGCCCTCCTCGTATCCAACATACCCGGGGGGCGCGCCGATCAGGCGGGAGACGGTATGTTTCTCCATGTACTCGCTCATATCGATCCGCACGATGGAATTCTCATCGTCAAACAGAAATTCGGCGAGGGCGCGGGCGGTTTCGGTCTTGCCCACCCCGGTGGGGCCCAGGAAAATGAACGAGCCGATGGGGCGGTTGGGATCCTGCAAGCCGCTCCGGGAGCGCCGTACCGCATTGGCCACGGCCTTGATGGCCTCTTTCTGTCCCACCACGCGCTTCTCCAGCCGCTCCTCCATCTTAACGAGTTTCTGGCGCTCGCCCTCGAGCATTCGGGAAACGGGAATCCCGGTCCAGGAGGCGACCACGCGCGCGATGTCTTCCTCCGCCACCTCCTGGTGCAGCAGGCGCTGGCCGACCGGCCTTTCCGCCAGGGCTTTTTCCGCGCCCGCGAGTTTCTTTTGCAGCTCGGGCAAGCGTCCATATTGAATTTCCGCCGCCACCTTCAGCTCGTTCCGGCGTTGGGCTTGCTCCAGTTCGAGCTTCGCTTTCTCGATCTGACTGTTCACGATGCTCACGGCGTTGATCGCGGCTTTCTCATTCTGCCACTGAGCTTTGAGACTGGTCGATTTCTCCTTGAGATTGGCAAGATCGCGCTCCAGCTTTCGCAATCGTTGACGGGAGGCGTCGTCGGTTTCCTTCTTCAAGGCGTTCTGCTCGATCTCGAGTTGCTGGATTTGCCGTTCGAGCTGATCGATCTCGGTAGGCATCGAATCCAGTTCCATGCGCAGCCGCGAAGCCGCTTCGTCGATCAAGTCAATCGCCTTGTCGGGCAAGAAGCGCTCGGTGATATAGCGGTGCGAAAGCGTGGCGGCGGAGACCAGCGCGCCATCCTGAATTCTCACGCCGTGATGGACCTCATAGCGTTCCTTAAGCCCCCGCAGGATGGCGATGGTGGCCTCGACGCTCGGCTCCGCCACCAGGACCGGCTGAAAGCGACGTTCCAGGGCGGGGTCCTTTTCGATGTGCTTGCGATACTCGTCCAGGGTTGTGGCGCCGATGGCGCGCAGCTCGCCGCGGGCCAATTGAGGCTTCATGATATTGGCCGCGTCGGTCGCTCCCTCCGCCGCCCCGGCGCCGACCAGCGTGTGCAACTCGTCGATGAACAACACGATCTTGCCCTCGCTCGACACAATCTCCTTGAGGAAGGCCTTGAGCCTATCTTCGAATTCTCCGCGGTACTTCGCCCCGGCGATCATGGCCCCCAAATCCATGGCCACCAGGCGCTTGTTCTTGAGGGTCTCCGGCACATCGCCGCTGATGATGCGCCGGGCCAGGCCTTCGGCGATCGCCGTCTTGCCCACCCCGGGCTCCCCGATGAGCACCGGGTTGTTTTTGGTGCGCCGTGTCAGCACCTGCATGACTCGCCGAATCTCCTCATCCCGGCCGATGACGGGATCGATTTTGCCCTGGCGCGCCAACGCGGTCAGATCGCGCCCGTATTTTTCCAGCGACTGAAACTTCCCTTCGGGATTGGCGTCGGTGACCCGCTGATTGCCGCGCAATTCAGCCAAGGCGCGCAGGACCACATCGCGCTTCAGACCGTGGCTCTGGAAGACCCGCTTGAGCGCCGCGCCCCCTGCATCCAATAGGCCCAAAAGCAAGTGTTCAGTGCTGATGTAGTCATCCTTGAGCTTGCCCGCCTCGGTCATCGCCGCGTCGAGGACCCGTTTGAGATCGTCGCTTAAGAATAGGTCGGCGGAACTAATCCCTCGCACCTTATGGCGACGTTCCACCTCGCGCTCCAGCTCCGGCTTGAGCCGAGCGACCGGGACCCCCACTTTCTCAAGCAAATCCGGTATGAGACTTTCCTGCTGCCCAATCATGGCCAGCAGCAAGTGTTCGCCATCCACTTCCTGCTGCGAGAGGTTCCGGGCGATGCCCTGCGCCTCCTGCAGCGCCTCCTGCGACTTAATCGTCAACCGATCCGTTTGCATATTCTCTCCACTCGTTCGATGTTGCCCCTATTTCCCGAGGTTTGCGATCGTCTTGAGACTCATGCTTCAATCCTGCGCCCGCGCTTTGCAACCAGCCGCATGGCTAACCCATCAGAACCCGGGAAAAAGGTCCCCGCGCGGCGGGCGGTCACGCAAGATACTCGGCGCGCGCCCGCGCCGTTCCAGCGGAAACAGAGTATAATACGTTTGGTTTAAGTTCAAGGGTAAGCAGGACAACCTCCTATACGACACAATCTATTCGACAGCCTGCCAGCGGCGTCGCATTCTGCAACCCGTGCCATGCTGATGAGCGCCGATGGGTAACCGCGGAAATTAATTAGGGGTTCGGTTCGGCGGTCGAAACGCCATGGCTACGCAAAATTCGTCGATGAGTTCAAACAACGACCCAACAGATTTGGCTGCGCGAGAAGCCGGAGATCGAACCGGCGCGCGTCGATCTGCCGCCGAGACCGGTTCCAACCAGGGACTCTCGGCGCTGTTCGAGTGGCAGGCGGAGGCGCGACCAGACCAGCTCGCGTTGGTCTGCGGAGCTGAGCGCATGACTTATCTGGAGTTGGAGCAACGCGCCAACCAGATGGCCCGACTCCTGCAAAGCCAGGGTGTCGGACGCGGCGATTGCGTGGCGTTCTTGCTTCCCCGGTCCATCGAGGTGTACGTAGTCCTGCTGGGGATCCTCAAAGCGGGCGCCGCCTATGTGCCGCTGGACCCCGAGTATCCCGTCGAACGGGTCGGTTTTATCCTCGCGGATTGTCAGGCCCGGGCGCTGATCACCCGCCAAACGCTCGCGAGCAACGCTCCCCAATTCGGCGGGACAACCCTTATCCTTGAAGAGCGGCAGGCGGAACTGGCGTCGCTTCCGATTCAGAGGCCCCAACTCCCTCAAGCCCCGGGACCTGATGACCTCTGTTATATTATCTATACCTCCGGCACGACCGGTCGCCCCAAGGGCGCGCAAATTGAGCAGGGCAGCGTCTGCCACCTAGTGCGGACGGAAGGCGACTTGTTTCAGGTTCAGCCCGAGGACCGCGTTTACCAAGGCTTCTCGATCGCGTTCGACGCCTCCGTAGAGGAGGTATGGCTGGCTTTTCACGCCGGCGCCACTCTCGTGATCGGGACGGCGGAAATGGCGCATGGGGGCGCGGCGTTGGCGGGGTGGCTCTCCGAGGCCGGCGTGACCGTGCTCTCCTGCGTACCGACGCTCCTGGCGATGATGGAGAGCGACATTGCTTCGATCCGACTCTTGATCCTGGGCGGAGAGGCGTGCCCACCGGACCTCGTGCGGCGCTGGTGGAAGCCTGGGCGGCGGGTCGTGAACACTTATGGTCCCACCGAAGCGACCGTGATCGCGACTTATGCCGATTGCCATCCGGCCAAGCCGGTCACTATCGGCAGACCGCTGCCGGGCTACTCTGTATGCGTGGTTGACGACCGACTCCAACCGGTACCTGCGGAGACGGCCGGCGAACTCTGCATTGGCGGCATCGGTCTGGCCCGCGGTTATCTGGGCCGCCCGGACCTGACGCGGGAGAAATTCATCCACCTCACGCTGAACGGCGCTCCGCAACAGCGCTTTTATCGGACCGGGGATCTTGCGCGGCTCAACGCGGCGGGCGACTTGGAATTCCTGGGTCGAATTGACAGCCAGGTGAAGATCCGCGGATTCCGAGTCGAACTGTCCGAGATCGAGGCCGTGTTAATGGAGTCTCCCGTCGTCAAGGCTGCCGTCGTGGCCCTCCGCGAAGATATGCCGGGCCTCCATCAACTCGCCGGCTATGTGGTCCCTCGTCACGGGGCCGCGCTGGACCTCGACGCCCTGCGCGCCGGCTTGCGGGCTCGCTTGCCGGCGTACATGGTTCCCGGCACGATCCAGATGCTGGCTGAACTGCCCTCGCTCCCCAGTGGAAAAGTAGATCGCAAGTCTCTTCCCGCCCCCCGGAACCCACCGCAACCCGCCCGACCGGAGGCTCCGCCGCGCACCGCTCTGGAGCAACAAATCCTGGCAGCCTGGCAGCCTCTTTTCGCCCCGGTTCGAGTCTCCGTCCGGGACGACTTTTTCCTCGACCTCGGCGGACACTCCTTGCTGGCGGCGCGGATGGTCTCGGCGCTTCGCCAATCACCATCATGCGACCAACTCTCGATGCTCGACGTCTATCGCCATCCGACCATCGAGGCTCTGGCCTTGGAGATGGAGGCGCGCCGCAAGGACGCGGCGCCAGCGCCCCAGGAATCGTCGCCGCGCAACCAAAATGGCAAAGCGCCCGAAGCCAAGAGCAAGCCCCTCTCGACGGCGACGGAATTCGAGAACTCAAGCCAGACGCCCTTTTGGCGGCATTTCCTCTGTGGCTCCGCGCAGGCGTTGGCCCTGGTCTTCGTTTTGAGTTTCTTTGCCCTTCAGTGGTTGACGCCTTATCTGACTTATACGGTGCTCGTCGAAGAGGAATATAGCTTTTTCGAGGCGACGATGGGCGCCTTCGCGAGTTTGATCGTGTTCTATCCCGTCATGCTGGTCGTCCCAATCTTCGCCAAATGGCTCATCATCGGTCGTTATCGGCCGGGAACCTATCCGCTCTGGGGGGCTTATTACTTCCGCTGGTGGTTGGCGACAACTATCGAAGCCGCGGTCCCGGTCGGCTACCTCGCCGGCACTCCATGGCTGAACCTCTATCTGCGGTTCATGGGGGCCAAAATCGGACCCAACGTCTATATCGATACCAACACCTTCGCCATCTACGATCTGTTGACCATTGGCGAGAGCTCCAGCATCAACGTGGATTCCAGTCTCTTGGGCTTCAGTATCGAGAGCGGGCAGTTGCGGATCGGGGCGATTACGATCGGCAACCGCTGCTTTGTGGGAACCCGCACCGCCCTACGACAGGAAACGGTGATGGAGGATGGAGCAGCGCTGGAAGACTTGTCGCTGCTGCCAGAAGGCGCCCGCATTCCCCGCGGCCAAACCTGGCAGGGTTCGCCGGCTGAACGCCGCCACGTTAACGCAGGCGCGCGCGCGCCAATCGCGCCGGTCCCCGCCAGCCTCCTACGGCGGCTGGGCTTCGGCCTCCTCCAGGGGGTCGGCCTGCTGATCTTCCCGGTGCTGGTGGTCGCCGCGCTCTTTCCGGGGATCGTGGTCATGAATGAGCTCAACTACATCGATCCGTATTACTGGTACTTGTTCCTGGCGCCGCTGGTTGGGTTGTCCTTTGTGCTGTTCCTCGCCCTGGAAATCGCGGCAGTGAAGTGGATTGTGGTGGGCAAGGTCAAGTCCGGCGATTATCCCCTCCACAGCTTCTACTTCCTGCGCAAGTGGTTTGTCGGCCAGACCATGGACCTGAGTCTGGACGTGCTGGGCCCGCTTTATGCGTCCATTTATCTGGCCCCCTGGTACAAACTGCTCGGCGCCCGACTGGGCAAGGGAGCCGAGATTTCCACCGCCTCTTTTATCTCGCCCGACCTGCTCTCCATCGGAGACGAGAGTTTCATCGCGGACAGCGTTTCGCTCGGCGCCCCGCGCGTTCGGGAGGGCGTGATGACTCTAGGGCCCAATCACATTGGCAAGCGGGCGTTCATAGGCAACAGCGCACTGCTCCCTCCGGGCGCCATCATCGGCAACAAAGTCCTTATTGGCTGTCTCTCGGCCCCGCCGGCGAACCCCGCAGACGCGCTGCGCGAAGACTCCACCTGGCTTGGCTCGCCCCCCATTTTCCTGCCCCAACGCCAGGTAACAGCCGGCTTTTCCGAGGACACCACGTTCAACCCCTCCGCGAAGCTAAGAGCTCAACGGGCGGCTATCGAATTTGTCCGGGTGATCACCCCGTCGACGGCTTTCATCATCCTCATCAGCCTGCTGTTTTCCTCGCTATTAGTGCTTCACGATTCTCTGGATCTCGAGCAGACGCTTCTCCTGTTTCCCCTGCTCTATCTGGGTTGCGCCCTGACCGCGGCGGCGGCGACCATCCTCGCGAAATGGGTGCTCATCGGACGATATCGTCCGGAGGAAAAGCCGCTCTGGAGCACCTTCGTCTGGCGGAACGAACTCCTCAACGCGCTCCACGAGCACTTGGCGGAGCCGTTCCTGGTCGGGGCCTTGAGCGGCACCCCGTTTATCTGCTGGTACTTCCGCCTGCTCGGCGCTCGCATCGGTCGTCGAGTCTATATGGGGACCACCGATGTGAGCGAGTTCGACCTCGCTCGCATCGGCGACGAGGCGGAGCTCAACGCGGACTGCACCGTGCAGACCCATCTATTCGAAGACCGCGTGATGAAAATGTCCACGGTTGATATCGGCCCGCGCTGCACGGTCGGCGAGAATTCTCTGGTGCTCTATGATACCCGTATGGAACCCGGTGCAAGGCTGGACGCCCTCTCATTGCTCATGAAGGGAGAGGTGTTGCCTGCCGGCACCCGCTGGCGGGGCGTGCCCGCCAGGAAGCAGCCTAACGGACCTTTTCCCAACGTCCAGTCCCAGCGGACTTGAGGACCGCGTCGCAGACGTATTGAGTGGCCAGCGCCTCGCGGAAGGTCGGGCTGGCCGGTATGCCCTTGGAGAGACCCTCGAGAAAATCCGCCACCTGGTGGACGAAACTGTGCTCGTATCCAATTTGCAAGCCGGGAACCCACCACTTGCTCATATAAGGCTGGTCGCTGTCCGTGACATGGATAGTCCGCCACCCCCGCACCTTGCCTTCGTCATGGTGGTCGAAATACTGGAGCCGGTGGAGGTCGTGGAGATCCCAGAAGATCGAAGCATGTTCGCCGTTGATCTCGAAGGTGTAAAGGGCCTTGTGCCCGCGGGCGTACCGGGTGGATTCGAACGTAGCCAAGGACCCGTTCTTGAACCGCGCCAGGAAGGCGCAAGCGTCGTCGATACCCACCTTTTGCATCTTGCCCGTCAAAACGTGTTTGCGCTCCTTGATGAAAATCTCGGTGGCGGCGGTCACGCGGTCGATCCCGCCGTTGAGCCACAAGGCAGTATCGATACAATGCGCCAATAGATCCCCAGTGACCCCGCTGCCCGCGGCATTGGCGTCCAAGCGCCAAAGGCCGGCGCCACCTTGCGGCAAGTCCGCGGAAATGGTCCAATCCTGCAGGAACTTCGCCCGATAATGGAAGATCCGTCCCAACCGGCCCTCGTCGATAAGCTGTTTGGCAAGCGAGACGGCGGGGATGCGACGGTAATTGTAGTACACCATGTTGGGCACGCCAGCCTTTTCGATGGCACGCACCATTTCCAGCCCTTGCTTGCCGTCCATCGCCAGCGGCTTTTCGCACAGGATCATCTTGCCCGCCTTAGCGGCCGCGATGGCAATTTCCTTGTGCAAATTATTGGGACACGCGATATCAATCAGATCGATGTCCTCGCGGGCGACCAGCCGGCGCCAATCGGTTTCGTAAGATTCGTAGCCCCATTTCGAAGCGAATGCTTTAACCTTGCCCTCATCCCGGGCGCAAGCCGCTCGGAGGACCGGTTGGAATTCGACATCGAAGAAGTTGCCCACCTTGCGGTAGGCATTAGAGTGCGCGCGGCCCATGAAGCCGTAGCCGATAAGTCCAACATTAATTGTTTTCATAATTCTTTTTAGTGGCGCCGCCGCGCGGCTGGCAAGCCTTACTCGAGCGCTGGTTGCGCCAACACCGAACCGATAGCCGGACGGACGGACGGGGTTGTGATCGGCTGCGGCAAGGCATAGCGACACCGCCAAGCCTGGCCAAGCTCAAGCAACTGTTCCGCCCGAAACCGCCGCTCGAGCAAGGGGAATACCTCCCTTTCCTCGCGTTGGAAATGCTCGCGCGCGCCGGCCATAGCCCCCATGAGCATCAGCCGGGCCTCAACTCCAGTCTTGGCATTCCGAATTCCTCTGAGCTTTGCATCCAAGTCGCGATGATCGTGGTAAAAACGCTCCAGTCGGCCATCCTCGGCCAGCGCATGATCGAGCGGTCGATAAGCAAACTCAACCTCAGCGTCCTCGTGCCCGCGCAACAAACCCTCCAGCATTTCCGCCAGCGCCCTTACGCCCGCAAGCGTGGTCCAGGAGGGCAACGCGCACTCAATCTGATTGAACACTCGTATCAAGACTATATGCTCGGCTATCAGAGCTTCAGTGATTGTCATGCAGGTCGGAATTGTGACGAGAAGTCAGAAAACTTGCAACACGGGAATTGTTAAGATCGCTTGCCATTTCCAATCAGCCTTCGGTCCTCCGGCTAGCGGCGATCACTTCCGAGAAGATGCCCAGCACCTCGGCGCGCCCGAGCGCTCCCACCAGGCGATTTTCCTTCAACGTGCTCACGACAGGGATATTACGCTGCTCGCTTCCCAAGACCACGGGCAACACCTCCAGCAAGCGTTGGTTGGGGGTCACGCAGGGAGGGGGAGGCCGCATAATATCGTAGGCAATCACGCCTCGCAACTCGTCCCCCGCGCCTAGGTACTCCTTCAAATCCTGGAGCGCGACCATCCCGAGCAGTTGATTGCGCCCGTCAACCACCGGCAGGAAGTTGTTCGCGCTGGTAAGAAAGCGTTCCGCCACTTCCTTGAGCGGCGCGGTTTCGCGCACGGGCGCCACGGGGGCCCGCATCACCTCGGCCACGACCCGCTCGGTAGCCGCCTCGGAAGCGGTGGCCTCCTGCGACACCTTGAGCCCTTTGCGCCGCAACGGCTCGGTGTAAATGGATTCGGTGTGCAGGCGGCGCGCCACGAGCATGGACACGACGCAACCCAGCATCAGAGGCGGCATCAGGGAGTAATCCAATGAAATTTCGAACACCATTATCATCGCCAACAGCGGCGACTGGGTCGTGGCCGAGAGCATGCTGCCCATTCCGACCACGGCGAAGGTCGCGATGGGGAGATCATTGGCCATATGCAACTGCTGCAAGAGCAAGCCGGAGATCGCCCCCAAACCAGCCCCGAGAAAAATCGTCGGCGTGAACACCCCGCCCACGGCCCCCGAACCCACCGTCGCCAGGGTCGCCAACAGCTTGGCCAGGAACAATCCCGAAACAAAAAGCAAGGCTCCGCTAGTGGTGATGTCCAACTCCGGCCCGGGGGCATACTCGCCGCGCAGAATCCGGTTGGTAATCACGTAACCGTTACCCCACACCTGAGGGAACTTTAAGGCAATCAGGCCCACCACGAAGCCGCCGAGCGCCAGGCGAACATAGATGGGCGCCTGTAACCGCTTGAAGGCGGTCTCCGCGCCGCTCAACGCCTTGAGGAATCCCGCCCCCGCGACCCCAGTCACCAGGCCCAGCCAGATAAACCATGGCAATTGCGTCACGCTGGTGAACTGGTACGGAGGCACGGTGTACCATGGTTCGAGACCAAAGAAACTCCGTGAAACCATGGCCGCCACGACCGAGGCGAAGACCAAGGGCGCAAACAGACTCATCGAGAAGTTGCCGAGCACAATCAAGGCCGCAAATACCGCGCCGGAGATCGGGGCGTTGTATGCCGCCGCAATCCCCGAAGCCGCGCCGCAACCCACCAACAACCGCAAGCGGTAAGGATGCCACTGCGCCAGTTGCCCCCACTTCGAGGCCAAAGTGGCCGTAAGTTGAATGATGCCGCCCTCTCGGCCGATGGAGCCGCCCGACCCGATAGTGATAAGCGAGGAGAGGAATTTGACGATGCCGTTCCGAAACGGGAGCCGCCCGTCCCCCGCCACCACGACCTCCAGCAGGTTGGTGGACCGTTGCGGTCCCGCCAGGCGCAACCCCCAGTACAACACCAGGCCCGCGCACACCCCGCCCAGGGTCGGCGTCACTACCCGCTGCCACCCATGCATCAGTTCGGCCACTTCCTCCGGCCGCCCTGGGTGCCGCAAGAACAGGCTCTTGACCGATTCGGTAGCATGATAGAAGAACAGGTTTACAAGTCCCCCGAGGACGCCCACGCCACCCGCCAGAAGCAGGTGAAAAGCCTCCTCGCTGAAGCGAAACTTTTGGCGCAGCTTCAGCGACGACTGCCAATGGCGCCGGAAGTAGGCGCGCAGTTGTCCCACCAGCCGTGTATTCCTCAAGGGCAGCACCATCCGATGTTATGGCCAGCCGGATTCCTCGCGAAAGCAAAATCCTCGACAATGCGCCCCGCGATGAGGTGCTCTTGAATAATCCGCTCCAGTACGAGCGGAGCGCAGGAGTGGTACCATACCACTTCAGGATAAACGACCGCGATCGGCCCCCGGGCGCACACCCGCAGGCAATCGGCTTTGGTCCGATACACCCAAGGCGCCGGACCGGAGAGTCCGAGGTCTTTCAACCGCTGCTTAAGGTACGTCCACGACTCCAATCCCTGTTCCTTGGCGGCGCATTTTGCCTCCGTCGAGGCAACGCAAAGAAATATGTGTCGCCGGTAGCGCTCCAACCCGAGTGCCGCTGCAATCGAACGCAAATCATCGGCCATAAACACGGAATCCGCTTTGAGAACTCCCGAAGGCGCGCCGAATTCGAAACTTGGGCATGGAATCACAACGAGATTCCGCGCGCATCGCGTGATCCATGACGAAAGTACTCAATATCCCCTCCTCACCTCGGCACCCGGATGACCTGCTTGGTCAGGGCGGGGAGACACGGTGGCGATTAAACCGCTCATCCAGCCAGCACTGCCGGACGTCGTCCAGAAGCCGAACGAAATCCTCAAAGGCATGGGGTTTGACCCGATAATCATGCACGCCCATTTCCCGGCTGCGATCCACATCCTCCTGCAATTTCGACGAGGTCAGCACTACCACGGGCAGGGTGTCGTATTGATGCTGCGTCCGCAACCAAGCCAGGACGTCAAAACCGTCCATCCAGGGCATTTTCAAATCCAGGAGCATGAGGCCGGGATGAGGAAATTTCTCGCGATCGGCATAAGCGTCCGCGCCCGCCAGGTAGTCAACGGCCTCCTTGCCGTTGCGGACGACCAACAGCGGATTCGGAATGCCCGCGCGTTCCAGCGCGCGCCGCATCAAGAAAATGTCGTTCTCATCGTCCTCAGCCAACAGAATCGGAACATCGTTTAGCATCGTTTTTCTTTGGTATCGGCCGCTTCGCCCGGTTATGAATCAAGTATCGCACACCCCGCCCGGATTACAACCTCGCGCTCCCCCGCAACGGCGGTCCCGCGGAAGTTGCGGGAATTATGCTGGCGCTGGGCTCGCCGGCGCCGACCGGAAATCCACCTCGCGGCCCTTCCAACATTTGACTCCCACGCGGTTCAACCCTCCTAACCGATAGCGAAAGGAGTAACCATAAAACGGATTATTCGTCGGCCAGAAAGATATAATGTCCACGCCGGCTTCCTTCGCCATTTGAATCGCGCGCCTGATGGTGGCGGAACGGTCGTTCCAATTGAAGAGCAGGTATTTCCATTCCAGCACTGGTTTGGCCAGACCGCGCGCGTTGCGGTACTTCACGAGCGCTTTCATGTTGCCGAAAGCTCTGTCAAAACTGCCCAGTTTTTCGTATTTCCTGACCATTTCTTCATCGATGCCCGCGATGGAAAACAGGATTTGGCTGGCGTACAGCGCGGCCTCCCGTTTGACGTCGGTATTGAGGATGATCCCGTTGGTCGAGATCACGATACGACAATCGGGGTTCTTTTTCCGCAACAAAGGTAGCTCCTGGCCGATGTTCGGAGACAAGAACGGCTCCCCCAGGTTCAGGTAAAACAACTGCTGCAGACCCAAGTCATGGACCAAGTCCGCCATTTTCGAGAGCTTCTCCAGATCCATTTGCGACACCGAGCGGATCCGGGCGGCGGAACCTCGATCGCACCCGAGACAGTCAATGTTGCAACGGACCGTGTTCTCGAGCAACATGCCGCGGTACGGCAACCGGGGCTTGGGCCCCGCATACATCGTCGCGCCTGCCGTTACTTCGGCTTTAGGCACCCGCATAAGGTCCCCGCAACGAGTGCAGGATTTAATGGGGAGCTTGCCTCGGGCCAGTTCTGCCCGCAATCGTTGCGCTACCGGTCCATAGAAGACCTCTTCGAAGGTGTTCTTGTTTAGGTCGCCGATGTGGCCGGAGCCGTTGTAATCCTGGCAGTTGCACGAGACGGTGGAATCGCAATTGATCGTCAGGTTGTACTCCGATTCCCCCGCCAAGCTCCGGCAGTAGAAGCGCTGCCCTCTCAACCGGGCCGACCACTCGATCCGGTACTTGAGAAACTTCCTGAGAAAATCGCTGATGACCCAATTGAACCGCCTCGCCTTCCGGGGCTTGGCAAGCTGCGGCCGTTCTGCGCTCTGTGACGAAACCATCGCGGAGACCATCCCACCTCACGGGCCAAACGTCAAATTCACACTCAGCTTATTCGCCTTGAGCTCCCTGAAGGAAGCGTGGTTAGATGCGCCATGCGGCTCAGTTTGCAAGCGCTCTGGTGGTTCGCGGCCCTGGCGCTCATCGCTCGCGGCCCGGTCGCCTTCGCCCAGGTCGAGTTTTGGTTGAAATGCCCCAAGTTACTCCAAGTCAGGATCACCGCGTCGGATCTCAACGAAGGCCCCAAAAAAGTAAAGTGACTATTGACATAGCGCGCCGCTCCGAATAACGATCGCCTGCAGCTAACGAATGCAACGCTCATCCAATCGCATGAACCCTCAATCCAGAATTGCAGCGGCAGCCCTGCTCTCCATGGCACTGATCATCGGCGCGCGCGCTGGCGACCTCCAACTGCCGATCGCCGCCGGGCCGTTCCAGCCGACGATGGCCTCTCTCACCAACTACTCGTGCCCCGACTGGTTTCGCGACGCCAAGTTCGGCATCTGGGCTCATTGGGGGCCGCAGGCCGTGCCAATGGACGGCGACTGGTATGCCCGCCAGATGTATGAACCGGGCAGCAAGCATTATTCCTACCACACGAACCATTACGGCCACCCCTCCGAATTCGGCTACAAAGACATCATCCCTCTGTGGAAGGCGGAGAAGTGGGATCCCGATCGGCTGATGCAGCTCTATAAGAAGGCCGGCGCGAAGTATTTCGTAAGCATGGGATCGCACCACGACAACTTCTTCCTCTGGAACTCTAAACTGCACCGGTGGAACGCCGTCAATATGGGGCCGCACCGCGATGTGGTGGGAGACTGGCAAAAGGCCGCGCGCAAGTACGGCCTGCGCTTTGGCGTCTCTGAACATCTCGGCGCCAGCTTTACTTGGTTCCAGAGCAGCCATCGCGCGGACAAGGACGGGCCGAAAGCCGGCGTTCCTTACGACGGGGCGAACTCCAACTACTGGGATCTCTACCACTTCCCGGCTGAACCGGGCGACAAGGACTGGTACAGCACGAATCCCAAATGGCAACAGCAGTGGTACGAGGAAATCAAGGAACTGGTGGATAACTACCACCCTGATTTGCTTTACAGCGACGGCGGAGTTGCCTTCGGTCAGAGCCATCTGGTCGGACTGAGCATGATTGCCCATCTGTATAACCAGGACGCCGCCCGCCACGGGGGCAAGGTGGAGGCTATCTACAACTGTAAGCAAAAGTCCGAAGGCCGTTGGGTCGAAGACCTTGAGCGGGGCATTATGCCCAATATCGACCCGTATCCGTGGCAGACCGACACTTCGATTGGCGACTGGTTCTACGACCGCAACTGGAAGTTTCGCCCGGTAAGCTGGGTCATCCACATGCTCGTGGATAATGTCAGCAAGAACGGCAATCTGCTCCTTAACATCGTTCAGCGCCCCGACGGCTCGCTCGATCCGGAAGTGGAAACCATGCTGAGCCAGCTCGCCGACTGGAATGCCATTCACAGTGAAGCCATCTTCGGCACCCGGCCCTGGCTGGTTTACGGCGAAAGCTCGGTAAAAGTGAAGGGCGGCAGCTTTAAGGAGGATTTCAAATACAATGCTCGCGAGATTCGTTTCACCACCAAAGGCGCCACACTTTATGCTATTGCCCTTGGATGGCCGGAAGATGGTCAACTCACCGTCCGCTCGCTGGCCAAACCCGCCGGGGAGGACGTCAACAATATTAGCAGCGTCAGCCTCCTAGGCTGCGATGACAAACTCGAATGGAAGCAGAGCGCCGAGGGGCTAATCGTAAAGCTTCCCGCAAAGCGGGTTTCCGAGTTCACCGCCGCGCTCAAAATCGCCGGCGGCAACCTCAAGAACATTCCTTTCAGCAAAGGGGACTAGCCTTAGCTTCGTCGAGCCAACAATCCCCTTGTTGAACAGGATCTTCGCCCCTAAGATCCCGCCCAGAAGCGACGACCGCCGCACGCGGCGAGCTTAACCTGTGGGAACACGATGAGTGAGAAGACAACGTCTCCGGCGCGGTCGGGCAATGACAAGCGCATTCAGATGAACGCCGAGGGTCTGCGGCTGGATTACGAGCACCATCTGCGCTACACTCTGGCCAGAGACCGCTACACCGCCACCGACCGCGACCGTTATTATGCCCTGGCGCGGGCGGTCAGGGATCGCGTCGTCGAGCGGTGGATGGCGACACAGCAGGCCCACCACAAGCAAAATGTAAAACGCGTCTATTATCTTTCGCTCGAGTTCTTGATCGGCCGGCTGCTGGGCAACAACGTGCTGAATCTCCAAATGGAGGAGATGTGCCGCGAGGCCGTGGCTCAAGAAGGACTGGATTGGAACAAACTGCGCAACTATGAAGTGGACGCCGGGCTGGGCAATGGCGGCCTGGGGCGACTGGCGGCTTGCTTTCTGGATTCGATGTCCACCATGGGACTGCCGGCGGTGGGTTACGGCCTGCGTTACGATTTTGGCATCTTCAACCAGCGCATCGTCAATGGATACCAGGTGTAGCAGCCCGACGAATGGCTCAAGCTGGGTTATCCCTGGGAGATAGCTCATCCAGAGTTCTCGTTCCCCGTCCAATTCGGCGGCCGGGTCGAGAGTCGGCGCGGCGAGCAAGGGATGCAGTGGCACTGGGTGGATACTCAGAACGTGGTGGGCATGCCGTACGACCTGCCCATTGTGGGGTACGGCGGAGAAACGGTCAACACGCTCCGCCTCTGGTCGGCCAAAGCGGCGGAGGAATTCAACCTGGACGATTTCAACCGTGGCAGCTACGTGGAGGCCGTGCAGAACAAGGTGCTGGCCGAAAACCTCACCAAGGTGCTCTACCCCAATGACAATATGTTCGAGGGGAGAGAGCTTCGGCTCAAGCAGGAGTACTTCTTCGTCTCCTGCACCATCCAGGACATCCTGCGCCGGTTCAAGGCCGATGGCAACGCCTGGTCCGCCTTCCCGGACAAGGTGTTTGTGCAGTTGAACGATACCCACCCGGCGCTGGCGGTGGCCGAATTGATGAGGCTTTTGGTGGACCGCGAGGGGTTGCCGTGGGAGGAAGCATGGCGGCTGACCTCGACCACGACGGGGTACACCAATCATACCATTCTTCCGGAAGCGCTCGAGCGATGGCCGGTGACCCTGTTTGGGCGCCTTTTGCCGCGGCATCTGCAGATTGTGTTCGAAATCAACGCCCGTTTCCTGCGCGAGGTCGCCACGCGCTACCCGCTGGACGGCGACCGTCTGCGGCGCATGAGCATCATTGAAGAAGGCGCCGAGCGCCAGGTGCGCATGGCGCACCTGGCGATGGTCGGGTCCTGTTCGGTCAACGGCGTGGCCGCGTTGCATACGCGACTGCTCAAGGAGAAAGTCCTCCGCGACTTCGCCGAGTTTTGGCCCGAGAAATTCAACAACAAAACCAACGGCATCACTCCCCGGCGCTGGTTGCTCAAGGCTAATCCCCCGCTGGCGCGGCTGATCACCGAGATGATCGGTAGCGACTGGATCACCGATCTGCGGCAACTGCGGAAACTCGAGGCTTTCGCGGATGATGAGGGCTTTCAGCAGCGCTTTCGCGCGGCCAAGCAACAGAACAAGATCGCGCTGGCAGGCTACATCGTCAGCCGCTTGGGCATCGTCATCTCACCCGAGTCCCTGTTCGACGTCCAGGTCAAGCGCCTGCATGAATACAAGCGCCAATTGATGTTGGTGCTCTACACCATCGTGCGCTACAACCGGCTCAAACAAGGATCCCCGAATGATCTGACGCCGCGGGTCGTGATCTTCAGCGCGAAGGCCGCGCCCGGTTATGCGATGGCCAAGTTGATTATCAAATTGATCCACCAGGTTGCCGAGGTGATCAACGCCGACCCGCAGGTCGGCGATCGGCTCAAGGTCGTGTTCGTTCCCAATTACCGCGTCTCCCTCGCGGAGCGGATTATTCCCGCGGCGGACCTGAGCGAACAAATTTCTCTGGCCGGCACGGAGGCCTCCGGGACAGGCAACATGAAGCTGCAACTCAACGGCGCCCTGACCATTGGCACGCTCGATGGGGCGAACGTGGAAATCCTCGAAGAGGTCGGCCCGGACAATATCTTCATCTTCGGCCTGAAGACCGAGGAGGTGGAAGAACGCCGACGCGCTTACAACCCTTGGGACGTTTATCACCAGGACACCGAGATCCGCCGCGCCCTCGATATGATCCGCGATAACTTCTTTTCGATGGTGGAGCCGGGGATTTTTGCCCCACTGCTGCGTTCGCTGCTGGATTTCGGGGACCACTACCTGCTGCTAGCGGACCTTCGGGACTATATCCAGACACAGGAAAGGGTCGATGCGGCGTACCAGGATCCTCGGGCGTGGACCCGCAAGGCCATTCTGAATGTCGCCCGCTCCGGCAAATTCAGCTCGGACCGGACCATTCAGGAGTACGCCTCCGAAATCTGGCATGTGGCCCCCTGCCCTGTCCGAAACGGACTGGAAGCCGATTAAGGAGCCGCCTGTCGCTCTTCGCGCAAGATTGCAAGAAATGTTCGAAGGGTCGGCGATGAATTGTCGCGGCGCCAGGCGGCGTGGAATTCGAAACGGGGCAGGCTTGATGGCAGCGGACGGAACTCGACCTCGATGTTCAGGAATCGTTGAAGAACGTCCGGCACGATGGTTACGCCAACCCCGGCGGAGACCAGTTGGAGAAGACTCTGGGCATTATTCGCTTCTTGGACGATGTTGGGGGTGAAGCCCGCCGATCGGCAGAGGTCAAGTTGCGCCTCGCGGTAGAACGGCACTGTCAACGGCAGCGATACAAAGGGTTCGGCGGCCAGCGAACGCAAGCTCAAGCGTCGACGCAGAGCCAGCGGATGATCCGGCGGGAGGGCCACGCAAAGAGCGGCGCGCCGCATGCATTCGAACTCGAGTTCCTGGTTCAATTCCGGGAACCGCATGCCAACATAGCCAACGTCCAATTGCTTTGCCAACAACGCCTCGATCTGCTCGTGCGACGGCAACTCTCGAATTTGCAACTCGACCAATGGAGAACGACACCGAAACCGCCGGATCGCCAAGGGAAAGACCGGGTCGCAAGCCCAGGCGCTGTAGGCCAGGCTTAGACGCCCCGCTTCGCCACGGCCCGCCGATTGCGCGATTTGGATCGCCTGCTCGGTCCGGGCCAGAATCTGGCGCGCCTCCCCCAGAAACAGCCGCCCCGCATCGGTGAGTTCGACTCCCCGTTTATGACGCGAGAACAATCGCGCGCCGATTTCCGCTTCGAGGTCATGAATCTGCCGACTCAACGGCGGTTGGGACACGTGCAGGCGGACGGCGGCGCGCCGAACATTGAGTTCTTCGGCTACGGTCACGAAGTAGCGAAGGTGGCGCAATTCCATGCTCATGATACTTACAAAGTATCGAAATGCGATCAACATGATATTATCCAGGCATGTGTGGGGAATATATCCTGCCCCAATGAAAAGGGTGTCCATTGGTTTCGTGGTAACCGTCCTCGCCTCCGCCTTGGTTTGGCTGGCGGCCGGGTGCGGCAAACCGCTCATCCGGGAGCCGGAGAAGTTGCGCGCGCAAACCATCCGGGTGCAAACCGTCGGCGCCTCTTCGCGCGGCTCCGGGCCGGGATACATCGGGATCGTGCGCGCGGACACGGAAACCGATTTCAGTTTCAAGGTCCCGGGTATTCTGGAGTTTATCGGCCCGGAGAGCGGCGGCGACTGGAAGGAGGGGGCCATGCAAGGGGCCGGAAAAGTGCTCGCGCGGCTCAACCAGGCCGACTTCAACAACGAATTTGCTTCGGCGTCCGCTCGCGAAGCCCTGACCAAGGAGACCTACGCCCGGCTCCTGAAACTTCGCAGCACCGAGGCCATATCGCAGCAGGAACTGGACATTGCCAAGGCGGACGCCGAAAGCGCCAAGGCCAAGCTGGATCAGGCGGAACAGAACCGAAGGGATTCGGTGCTGCTGGCCCCCTTCGACGGGGTCGTGTTAGCTCGTTACGTAAACCCGGGGGTCACATTGGCGGCGGGGCAGCCGGTCCTGCGTTTTGCCAAGAACGACCTTATGTCCGTCGAGTTAGGAGTGCCGGACCGCGTGGTGAATCGCTTTTGGCTCAGGAAGAAGATTGACGTCGAGATTGCCGCCTTTGAGGGTCAACCTGCGTTTCCCGGCTCGGTTTCGGAAGTGGGAGTGGCGGCGAGCCATGAGGGTCGACTCTTCCGGGTCGTGATCAAGGTGGATAACCACGACGGGAAAATCCGATCCGGCATGACCGCCACGGTTCGCGTGGGAGACCTGACGATGATCAGTCCGGGCGCTGTGCAGGTACCGCTGTCAACTCTGGTGGCGCCACCAGCCGGTGGGATTCTCCAAACCCAACTCGCCGTTTATGTTTTGCGCCAGGGTGTGGTGTCGCGCCGCCTCATCAAGACCGGCGACATTATCGACAGCTCCATCATCGTTACCGAAGGGCTGGAGCCGGGTGAGGAAGTAGTCAGCAGCGGCGCGAGTCTCCTCTACGATGGGGCGCGGGTCGAAGTCGTTGAAGGCGCCCAGACGGCGCCGTAACAGCGTTCTACGATGTCTTCCCCTTCTTCATCTCAAATCGCGTCCGGTGGCCTGGCGCAGTTCTTTGTTCAGCATCGGGAGGTGGGCTGGACGGCCCTGGTCGCCGTCCTCATTTGGGGGACGGTCTCCTACACTCGACTGGGGCAGCAGGAAGACCCGACCATACCACATCGCACCGCCATGCTAACCTGCGCCTTCCCGGGCGCGACCGCCTCCAAAGTCGAAGAACTGGTCACCAAGCCGCTCGAACGAAAAGTCTCCGAACTTCAGTCGATCGAGGAGATCAAATCCCAGTCTCGCGCCGGGGTTTCGACCATGACCATTAAACTCCAGCCGGCCTCGGCGGCGTTCATCGACCAGGAATGGGAAAAGCTGCGCGCCAAGCTCAAAGAGGCGGGGCTGCCGCAGGGAGCGAGGGAACCGTGGCTTAACGCCGATTTCGGCAACACCATTACCCTGCTCTACGCCTTGGTCAGCCCGCCGGTTAGCGATGCCGAATGCGTGGCGCGCGCCAACCTGGTTCGCGGCCAACTCGCCGAATTGCGCGCCCAACTGCCCGTCACCAACCGCGCCGCCGCCCTGGCCTTCTTCCCCCCGGGCGTGGCGCAGAGCTATCGCGAGTTCGTCCGCGAACGCTTTAGGACAGACATCCGGAGCGCTGGGCTGGCCAAGGAGGTTCAGACACGCCAGGGCGAGTCGTTTATCCTGGCTGACATGGCCACGACGGCTACGCGCGCGGAACTTGAGGGATTCATCGCGAAATTCATGCGAAGCGTCTGGGGAACGGATCACGAACTACAACACCCGGACTTCACCGCCCCCATCCTGCTCATGGGTAAGGAGGATCCCTTGCCCGCGGTAAGGGCGACCGCCCCCCCCCGTTACAGCTACCGCGAGCTCGAAATCCGAGCCCGTGATTTCGAAGATCAACTCAAACAGCTTCCGAGCGTGGGCAAGGTGTCGCGCATTGGGATCGTGCCCGAAACCGTTTATTTGCTCTTTTCGGACGCGAACGTCACCGGATACGGACTGACTCCAGACGCGGTTATGGAAGCCATCAGAGCGCGCAATGCCATTATCCCAGGAGGGACGCTACGGGTCGGCGGGCAGAATTTCCCCGTCCAGCTCTCGGGCGAATTCCGTAACGACGACGAGATGCTCGACGCCATGGTGGGCGTCGGCAAGAATCAGGCGCCCGTTTATTTGCGCGATTTGTTTGAGGTGCGCCACATGTACGAATCACCCATCCCATTCAAGGTCGATGTGCTCCAGCGCGCCGGCGCCAGCAGCCCCCTTGAGTTGCGCCGAGCGGTGATGGTTGGGGTCGAGATGAAGGAGGGAAGGATCATCGGGAAGTTCAATGACGAGGTCCGGGGCTTGGTAAGCCGGCTGGCCGCCCGTCTTCCGGAAGGGCTCGAAATCCAGACGCTCTCCGACCAACCGGCGGCGGTGGCCCACCGGATCGAACACTTCATCCGCTGTTTGGTCGAGGCGGTGGTAATCGTGATTATCGTAGCCCTGTTCCTCATGGACTGGAGGGCCGCGATGGTCGTAGCCGCGGCCATCCCGCTCACCATTGCAATGACCCTGGCGGGGATGCATGCCCTGAACATCCCGGTGCATCAGATTTCCATCGCCGCCTTGATCATCGCCCTAGGCATGCTGGTGGATGACCCGGTGGTGGCCTCGGACGCCATCAATCGGGAACTGCATCATGGGGAACCGCGAGAGCGCGCCGCCTGGCTCGGCCCGTTTCGCCTGCGCCGGGCGATCCTCTTCGGGACCATTATCAATATCGTCGCCTTCCTCCCGCTGGCGCTGCTTCCGGGCGACAAGGGCGCGTTCATTTTCGCCCTCCCCGCCGTCGTCACCTTGGCGCTTATTTCTTCGCGGATCGTCTCAATGACCTTCATTCCGTTGCTGGGCTATTACCTGCTCCGGGGTCAAAAGGGGCTCGAAGAAGGGGGCGAACTCCGTTCCTTCGCGCTGTTCCGGCCGGTGGACCGACTCTTGCGGAGCTTGCTCCCGCGCTACCGCCAACTCCTGGAGAGGGCATTGCGTCGGCCTTGGCTTGCCATCGCTCTGGCTTACGGACTCCTGGCCCTTACCTTCGGCATCATTCCCTTTCTGGGCAAGCAGTTCTTTCCCCCAGCCGAACGAAACCAATTGGTGGTGGACATTGATGTAGCCTCCACCGCCTCGCTCACCAGCCTCCGCGAACGGGTCGATCAGGTCACGGCCTTGCTGCGGCAGCATCGCGAAGTGGCGAGCGCGGCGATCTTCACCGGGGGCACGGCGCCGCGCTTCTATTACAACGTGGCCCCGAAAGAACCAGCGAATTATCTGGCCCAAATCCTCATCAACACGCGGACCGCCGAGGACGTACCCAAACTCCTCGCGCGCCTCCGAGGCGAGCTGGATCGCAGCATCCCGAGCGCCAGATGTACCGCCCGGCAATTGGAACAAGGTCCGCCCGTCGAGGAACCCATTCAAGTTCGACTCAGCGGTGAAAAGCTCGATGAGTTGTGCCGATTGGCGGAGGAAGCGGCGGCCGTCGTTCGCCGGGCTGGGGGGTACCATGTCTTTGATGACTTGGGCCTGAGAATGCCGAGTTTGGAGATCCAAATCGACCAGGATCGCGCGAATTCTTTAGGCTTGGGCAATCAGCAAATCGGCTTGGTGGCGCAAGCCGCCTTTGCCGGACTGAAGGTCACTGAGTTGCGCAAAGATGACCGTTTAATCCCAGTCGTTATCCGCCTGCGGGTCGAAGATCGAAACGAGGCGGAGAAAATCCGGGCTCTCTACGTGCAGGGCGCAGGGCGCAAGGCGGTGCCATTTGACAGCTTTGCCTCGGTGCATATCCAACCCGAGTTCGCGACCATCCCCCATTACAACCAACTCCGCACGGCAACAGTTCGGGCCTATGCGCCGTTTGGCGAACTCCCCTCCGAGGTGCTGGCGCGGGCGCGTCCGGGGCTGGCGCAAATCAAGCAGCCGCCGGGCTACCGCCTTGAACTGGCTGGGGAGCACGCGGAGTTGCGTCAAAATCAGGCGGAGATGGGGACCGTGATGCTGGTCTCGTTAGCCCTCATCGCGGGCGCGATGGTCGTACAATTCAACTCGGTAATGAAGTCCCTGGTGGTCATGCTGGCCGTCCCGCTGGGCTTGGTGGGCGCCTTGGCGGGGTTGGGATTGACCGGTTCGCCGGTCGGGTTCACCGGCCTGCTCGGCATCGTGAGCCTCGCCGGCGTGATCGTCAGTCATATCATCGTGCTGAGCGATTTCATCGAAGAAGCCCGCGCCGAGGGGATGCCCTTGGAGCAAGCCCTCATCCAAGCCGGACTGGTGCGGTTGCGCGCGGTTCTCGTCACGGTTTTGGCTACCGTCGGCGGCCTGATCCCGCTGTTCCTCACCGGGGGGGCGCTCTGGCATCCGCTCACCTCGGTTCATATCTTCGGCCTGCTCCTGGCCACAGTTTTGACTCTTATCTTGCTACCGGTTCTCTACTTCGTCTTTTGCGAGAAATTAAAACTCGTTCGGTAGTTTTCCCCCGGGGAATCCCCGGGTTTTGTTTCAGGGCCGCCCCGATTGCCGCCATTTCGTGGAACGCGCATGATGTCCCGGTGAAGCAACTCTGGACTTCTAAAATCATGACCAGCCTCGAGCCTGCGGGGCGAGCAACTCAAATCCTGGTCCGGTATGGACCATCAATGAGAAGGCCCCCTATGACTGAACCCACTCCAAACGACTATCCGGGATGGAACGTGCCCAAGATCAATCGCCCGCCCGTGGTGGGTAGGAGAATCCTCTTGGTTGACGACCAGGAGGATGTGCGCCTGACCATTCGATTGCTGCTCAGCGTCGATGAACACACGATCGTCGAGGCCACCAATGGGCGCGAGGCCCTGAAGTTGTTCGCCCCCGGGGCGTTCGACGTGGTGATTACCGATTTCGTGATGCCGGAGATCAAAGGCGATGAACTAGCGATGCGCATAAGAAAACTCTCCCCCGACCAACGCATTCTCATGATCACCGGTTCCTCAGGCGAGTTGGTGCCCAAGGGGCTTCCAGTGGACGCGCTCCTGGAGAAGCCTTTCGATTTTGCCAGCCTGCGCTTCGCTTTGGCCCAAGTTCTGGCCAGAGAATAAAGCCGGCCTTTAACACCACGGCCGGGTGCGCTTCGAGTTCGGCCCGGCCACCACCGACAAAACGTGGCGGGCCAGTTTGGCGTCCTCGGCAATCTGCCAGTCGAACATGCCCACCAGGATAAAATCGGCGCCGGCGTTGAAAGCGTAGGGGAAAGCGGCGCGCGGGTGAATCGCCCCGGCCGCCAGGATCTTGAAGGCGATCCATGGCTTCTTCACCTTGGCCATAACATCGATGACCGCCTGGGGATCCGTGCACCAGGAATTGTCATTTCCGCCCAATACATCCGTGTCGCCAGGCTTTTGCGCTGTAAAGTATTCGTGCGTATGGAGGGTCTTCTGGTAAAAATCGACCTCCAACCCGGCCTTGTCGCACTCCACGACCACGCGCAAGTCGTGCGCGCCCACTCCCGCAATCCGCTTGCGCGCTTTGATGAACTGGACCGACTCCGCGATCTTTGCGTAGTCACCCTGCCGCAGCAAGCCCTCTGCGGCGTCGCCGGTGAGGTGGATACCCACCGCGCCCTCGTCGACGGCTCGCTGAAGCTGGGAAAAACCCCCGGCTGCGTCCGGCCGCGCCTGCGCGAACCACTTCATCTTCCCGCCCGCCTTCCAGTGCTCGAAGATCTGAGAATTGTCGTCCATGACCCACGTGTTAATGGCGGTGATGCCGTTGGCCTCCGCCAACTCGAGCGTCTGGCGCACCTTCGCGGGCGTATTGTATTGGCGCATGAGCATCGAGACGTAGGGTAAATCTCGAGAATGCGCCCAGCCCCCAATGAGGTTGCCTCCCAGTATCAGGCGGCTGAATTCCTGGTCTGCCATGCGCCCCTTGGGAATTTCCGCGTCCACCGACGACACGGCGCTACGCCCGGCCGAGGACTCTTGCGCCAGCGATTCTTGTGCGGTTCGAAGCGCTAACGGCAAGGCGGCGGACGCCAACACAGAAGATTTTACAAACCCGCGACGAGATAGATGCTTCGACATGTTTTGACCCTTAGCAAGTCGACTTAGAATTGTCAAGGGACTTGAGGCCAATTGGAGCGCCCTCGCCCTGCAACTCTCGAAGTGGGCGGGTCCTATCTTCTCAGGCTGGCAAACCCCTTTAGAGAGGCGGCTGGGGACGGATCAACACCCTTAACGCGCCAGCGCGGCCGCCGGTGAGGATGACCAATCTCCAGATCGAAGCACGGAATTAGGCTCATCATCACCGGGGAAACCTCGATGAAAGGCGCCGATCCCCGAGGAGACCTATTTCGGCCGAAACAAATCTCTTGCGGGTCGGGCCCTGATCTAGTAGTTTTTCACACCACTTAGGGGCACCCATAGCTCAATTGGATAGAGCGTCTGACTACGGATCAGAAGGTTTGTGGTTCAACTCCACATGGGTGCACCATTCAGGATCAATGACTTTGAGAGGAAAGGGCGACGAAGTTGGTTCTCCCCTTGGGCCATTTCGAAACTGCCCCATCCAACCTTCCGGTTTTATTTGGCCAGTCCGGGCTTTGAGTTCGATGATCACCGCGTCCTTCGTTCTGGCCTCGGCTTCGAGTTTTTGGTTCAGACCCTGGATGGCTGCCACGTGGCAAGGGTTGTGAAACTGTTCGCGCCGGCCGGGCTGACAGCCAGTTGCAGCCAATTGCTCGCGCCCGCGAAGACGCCGGGGCCAAAATCAACGTACGTGATGAACAGGCCGTGGGATACGATTAGGGCCAAATTCGTCACCGGACCGGCGATGGTACTGCCCGAGAGGTCCGTCGCGTAGAGCGTGAAAGCCAGGTCGTAGCTGCCGTTGGCCGGAGCGCCGCTGTTGTTCAATCGCCCGAAGCGTGTAAAGGCCGTGCCTAGCCCAAAGGCGGTTGGGTGTTGGGAGTTAAGCCAGCAAAATGACTGCGGTTCGAAACAGCACATTAATTAGCAAACGGAATGTATATTAGGCGTCACACTGATGACTCGAAACCCTTCCCTATCCATCCGGTCCCGTCATCCCGTCAACGTCAAAAGCGACCGAGCAGGGCTACGCCGGCTCCCGTCGCCGACCGTGGTCGCCGAAGCCAGCAAGCTCCTCCCCCCTCGCTCCCGCATCAACGGCGCTCATCGGGCCATATCGACTTTACCTTGTGAACCGTAAGACGGGCGAGCCGCGCTTTGCCCCCCACGGCGGCGATGGATAACGGCCGCTGGCTATCGTTCGGAAGCATGCATCGGGTCAGCGACACGGCGCCGCGGTTTCCGAACACCTCGATGGACGCGCGGTCAAGCAGGATCCGCAGTTCGACCCGATTCGCCTCGGGCGGAAGTTCGGCGCGCGTCCCGCAGCTCTCCAGGAGCTTCTCCTTCACCAGATACCGCACTTTGCCGCCGCCGGCCAGTTCAAGCGAAATTTCATCGGCGTCCGAATGCGCCAGGTTGATCTCCACATTAATGTCGTAATATTTGCCATTGAGCTTGGCGAGCGGATCGTCGCCCGGTTGCAGCGAAAGGGAGCCTAGCTCGATAGTTTCGTCCCACAGTTTTTCAATCTCCCGGATCGGATACCGATGGAGTGTCGGGCCGCCGCCGCTGGAGCGGAGCGTCAACTCGCAGGGGAAAGACAATTGCTGATTGAACGGCATTTGGGGGTATTTGCCGCCGCGCATCCACGCGATCTGAATCCGCCGCGGGTCGCTCTTTGGCATGTTATTCCAACTCTGCGTGGCGTAGAAACTCTCGCCCCACTCGCAGCGCTTCCGGCCCGTCAGTGGCGTGAACACCCGGCCGTCGAAGTCGCCGACCAAATACGCGCCGTCGCCATTGACAATTACCCATTTAGTATTCGTGGCGTCGCCATCCACTGGGAGAGGGAACATGTCGGGACACTCGAACATGCCCGGCACTTTGCTTTGCTCCTCCCACCGCAGCAGATTAGACGAGCTGAGGATGTAATAGTGAAAGTCGGGCGGCCCGCACAGCACCATGATCCACTTCCGACTCGGTTCGTGCCAAAAGACCTTGGGGTCTCGGTATGGATGCTCCAGCACCGGATTCTTATCATACTTGGACCAGGTTCGGCCATGGTCGTTGCTGTACGAAATGCATTGGCGCTGGTTATCCCCGGCCGACCAGAAGGCAATCATCACCGGCGTGGCGCCGGTGGCAAGCCCGGAGACGTTGCGATAGTCGATCACACAGGTTCCGGACTGAGTGCCGCCGAATTTCTCGTCCTGGCCGAAAGCCGGTTTGAGTTCCTCCCAGTGGACGAGGTCTTGGCTCACGGCGTGCAGCCAGCAGTGCCACCACCGCTGGGCAAACAAGTGATACTCGCCGTCGAAGTAGATCGGGCCGTTTACATCGTTGATCCAGCCTTCCTGGCCGCCGCGACCAGCCACAGCGGCATCCGCCCCCGGTTCGATGGTGTAGCCGTCCCAATATCGGGCGGTAAAATGAAACTGCGGCCGGAGCGACTCGTGATAGAGCGGCTCGGCCGGCACGGGCCTGGCTGCCGGGGCTAGCGGCTTGAGCGTTGCCTGGGGGTCCGCGGCGGCGGCGAGGGCGGCAACCAGGAGCGGCGGCCCGAAAACCAACCGCGCGTGGCGCTGGCGGAGCCAGAGCGCCCACGCAGCGACTTGCCGAGTCAATTTCAAGGCCTCCCGATCGAACGTAATACTCCTGATGATCCTGGTTGCTAACCGCCTCGTAGTGGTTGCGGGTTTTTTCATGGTCAGTGCTTTCATTGCCATGCGCGCGATTATGCCTTCGTAAGAACAGAGAGGCAAGCTGGGCAGGGTTTCTCTTTTCGGGCCGCAGGTTACTCCAGGCACTCGCGCACGAGCTCGGCGACGCGGGGTAGAGCGCCTCGCACCGGAGCGGAAAGCTCCAAGGTCATGGAGGATAAACTGGCGATGGATATGGTTATCAAATCCACCCGGGGCAGCTTTCCCAAGAGCGCCGCCGCTTCAATCAGGTCTTTCAGGCCTATGTCATGCGCGGTGAGCGAAGTTGGAAAATCGATCGCGAACCGGGGGCGAAGGCGTGAGACAGTCCCCGGCGGTTGGCCATCCGCCGTGGCGTCGATCAGAATGATCGTCGCATAGTCCTGGAATAAGCCGAGCAGGTGAAACCCGCCGGTGCCGCCATCCACAAGGATGGCGCGATCGGCAAACCCGCCGTTCTCCAAATAGCGAATGGCATCCACGCCGATGCCCTCGTCTCCCATAAGGAGATTGCCCACACCCAGCACCAAACGTCGGTTGCGAGGGTGAACGGCTTCCAAGACGTTCACGGCAGCGCTGCTTTGGGGCTGCGTCATCCAATGGTTTTTCCGGGGGAGGCATGGAGCGCCGGTTTGATCGGGCCCAGCTCCTCCAACCCGCCTCCCTTGCCCGCGGGATGATAGTTTTTTTCGATGAACTTCCAGCCGCCGCCCATGGAGGAGATCTCGCCGCGACCTTCGACGTAGTCATGATAAAAAACAAGGTACACATGGGCGATGGTGAAGAGGATGAAGAACCACATGAACAAGTGGTGCCACTGCCGTACGGCGAAATCGCCGCCCAACAGCGGGATAATCCAGGCAAAACAGCTCGCAAACCAGGACTTGCTCATAGCGGCGTACAGGCCGAAGCCAGTGACAGATTGGAACAGGAAGGCCAGGAAGGTCAGGAAATAGGTGAAACCCGCCAAGGCGTTGTGACCAATCGTTTCGATCGGCTTGTTCTCCGCTTGGAGGATATCTACCGCCAGCACCTCTTTGATCTCCTTGAGCTGGTTTTTGCGGTAGATGATGAAGTTCTTCCAGCTCGCATACCGATTGCCCACAAAACCCCAGTAGATCCGGAAGGCGAAGTTAAAAAAGAAAACATAGGCGGCGGCGAAATGCAGGAACCGGACGGCCCCGAACCAATAGGAAAAAGAGGCCTCCGAGGCGCGCTGGATGGCCAAGGGCTGACCGATCAGATAGCCGGTGCCAGAGAGCGCGAGGATGCACAGCGCATTGAGCCAATGATAGAACCGCACCGGGATCTCCCAGACATAGACCCGGCCCAAGGTTGTCTTTTGCATAGGAGCCTCCGGCTAGCTGATGGTAACGCGGTTGAGGGTGCGGCCGTGTTCGTCGTACAGATGGACGGCGCAGGCCAGGCAGGGGTCGAAGGAGTGAACGGTGCGCAACACCTCCAGCGGCTTTTCGGGATCGGCAATGGGGGTGCCGATGAGGGAGGCTTCATAGGCGGAGCGCTGGCCTTTGGCGTCCCGAGGCGAGGCATTCCAGGTAGAGGGCACCACGAGCTGATAATTCGCGATCTTCTGGTCCTGGATCACGATCCAGTGAGCCAGCGCGCCGCGCGGGGCCTCGCTCAATCCGACGCCGCGGGCGGTGGCCGGCCAAGTGGAGGGCTCCCATTTTTCTCCATTGAACATGCGGGTGTCGCCGTTTTTAATATTGGCCAGTAAATCGCCGTAGAACTCCTTCGCCCAGCCGGCCACGAGCAAGGTCTCCAATCCGCGCGCCGCCGTGCGCCCGAGCGTCGAATAGAGCGCGGCCATGGGCACATCGAGTTTCTTGAGCGCCATGTCCACGACCTCTTTGATATCCTGACGGCCGCTGGCGTAGCCGACCAGCAACCGGGCCAGGGGGCCGACTTCCATGGGATGCCCGTTCCAGCGCGGGGTCTTGAGCCAGGAATACTTGCCGGAGACATCGAGCTGCTCGTAAGGCGGCTTGGGGCCGGTGTAATTGAACTTGGTTTCCCCATCCCACGGATGCCGCGCCGCGGCGTCGCCATCCGAGTAGGCATACCAGGAATGGGCGATGGATTCCTGGACCTGCCGGGGATCTTTGCCATCCACTTCGTACACCTTGCCCAACTCGCGACCGAGAATAACACCTCGGGGAAACTTGAACTTGCCCGGGTCGCCAAACCCGTTGGCAGGCAGGTCGCCGTAAGCCATGTAATTGGGCAGGCCGCCGCCGATGGCGCCCCAGTCCTTGTAGAAGCCGGCCACGGCCATCAAGTCGGGAATATAGACTTGCTCCACGAAGGTCTTGGCGTCGTCGAGCAATTTGCCGACGTAAGCCAGACGCTCGGCGTTGATAGCGTTGGCTTCATCCAGGTTCAGCGAGCAGGGCGCGCCGCCCACGAGGTAATTGGGATGGGGGTTCTTCCCGCCAAAAATAGTGTGAACCTTGACGATCTCCTTCTGCCAGTCCAACGCTTCGATGTAATGCGTAACGCCGAGCAGATTGACCTCAGCCGGGAGCTTCATGGCCGGGTGGCCCCAGTAGCCGTTGGCAAAGATCCCGAGCTGCCCGCTCTGGACGAAACCCGCAATCCGCTTCTGAACATCGGCGAAATAGTTGGGCGAGCACTTGGGCCAATTGGATATGCTCCGGGCGATCTCCGAAGTCTTGATCGGGTCAGCCTTCAGGGCGCTGACGATGTCCACCCAATCGAGCGCATGGAGGTGGTAGAAATGGACCACGTGGTCCTGCATGTATTGGGCGCAAAACATCAGATTGCGCGCCAGTTCGGCGTTGGGCGGGATGACGATGCCCAAGGCGTCTTCGACGGCCCGGACCGAGGCGAGCGCATGGACGGTGGTGCAGACCCCGCAAGTGCGTTCGGCGAAGGCCCAAGCGTCGCGCGGGTCGCGCCCCTTGAGGATGATCTCCAGCCCGCGGACCATGGTCCCGGCGCTGAAAGCATCTTTAACTTTCCCGTCCTCCACCTCGATCTCGATGCGGAGGTGGCCTTCGATGCGGGTGACGGGGTCGATGACGATGCGTTTGGATGCCATATCAGTTTCCTCCCTGTTCGGCGCGAGCGTCCTTGACGTCCTCGCTGGCTCGTAATTCTTCCTTGATGAGGTGTCGTTTGCGGAGGTTGGTAACGATCGCATGCGCGGCCACCCCGGCGGCCGTCGCGGTGGCGGCGACCAGTCCTACCGTGTCGGCCGTGGTCTCAATGCCAAAACCAGGGAAGGAGGGGAGGTGCTGGTAGAAGGGCCCATTGTCCCAGAAGTTGGCCTCGCTGCAGCCGATACAACCGTGGCCGGATTGAATCGGGAAGCTGACGCCGTTGTTCCAGCGCATCACCCCGCAGGCGTTATAGGTCACGGGTCCGCGACAGCCCATCTTGTAGAGGCAATATCCGCGTTTGGCGTTTTCATCGTCGAATGAGTTGACGAAGAGCCCGGCGTCGTAGTTGGGCCTGCGGTAGCAGGTGTCATGGACGCGGCGAGAGTAGAAGGCCTTGGGCCGGCCCAGGCCGTCCAGTTGCGGAATGCGGTCGAAGGCCAGGAGATGGACGATCGTGCCGGTCATTACTTCGGCGATGGGCGGGCAACCGGGCACGTTGAGGAGCGGGACGCCGGAAAGAATATTGTGGATGGGCGTGGCCTGGGTCGGGTTGGGCTTGGCGTTCTGCACGCAGCCATTGGAGGCGCAACTACCCCAGCAGACCACCGCTTTGGCCCCCGCGGCCGCTTCCTGGACAATATCCAGCGCAGTCCGGCCGCCGATGCAGCAATAGATGCCGCCATCGGCGGTGGGCACCGACCCCTCGACCAGCATCAGGTAATGGCCCTTGTGCCGGGTCATGGTGTCGCGCAACGCCTCCTCCGCCTGCTTCCCCGCGGCGGCCTGCAAGGTTTCGCTGTAATCCAAGGAGATCTGGTCGAGGATAATGTCGGCGACCAGCGGGTGGGAGGAACGCACGAAGGACTCGGAACAGCAGGTGCATTCCTGAAAGTGGAACCAAACCACCGGGAGGCGGGGTTTGGTCTCGAGAGCTTTGACGATTTGCGGGACGGCGGTAGCGGGCAGGCCCAGCAAGGCCGTCAACCAAACGCAGGCTCCGAGAAAGTCGCGGCGGGATACGCCATTGGATTGGGCATGCTCCCAGATGGTGGGCAGAGGTTCGTTCGGCATAAGAACCTTTCGGTGGTAATGAATTTCGTTGCGTGCTGTTAGTTAACCTTGTCGCACGCAAGAACGAAACTAACTACACCTTTTTTGCCATTGGTTTAGCGTTTTTTGGGGTACCACCCAGCGGCTGGCAAAAACCGCATCGCTCTGAGGGGGTGAAAAATGACAAGCGGGGGTGTTGGGCCGGATGCGCGAGTCGAGGGAGTTAGCGATTGGGTTGTCACCGACCGGGCCAATAACCGCCGCCGCTCACCGTTTGCCGAAGGCTTCGATGAACTTCACCATTCCGCGGACGTCGTGGTAGTTGCCTTTCCAATTATGAGCTTTGGCGCTGACTTTGGGGCGGCCATCAGCGTCGACGGTGTCCAGCCAGATGCCGTCCGCAGGATTGGCCATGTAGGTGGAGACAAAATGGAGGAGTTTGTCCAGGGCATCGGCATAGGCCCGGTTTTCGCGGTGTTTCAAGCCATCGGTCAGGGCCGCCATCATTTCAGCCTGCACCCACCAGACTTTGTCGGTGTCGGTCGCGGGTTGGTCATCGGCGCCGCGGCTGTAAAGGCCGCCGCGGGCGTGATCATAGCCGTACTTAAGGGCGTGCGCGAGGTAGGCGTCAAAGTGGTCCCAGGAAGGCTTGCGGCCCAGGACGGATTCCGCGCGGATCATCAGCCAGGCAAACTCGACGTTGTGACCGTACGACAACCCGGCGCTGGAAGCCGCGGTGACCGGCGCCCAATCGGGCTGGCGATGAAAACACGATTTGCCAGGGTCGGAGGGATAAAAGCGCGTGGTATTGATGTAGAGGGCTTCCTCCAAGGAACTCCGAACGGCTTCATCCCGGGAAGCCTCGAACAACTCGGTCAGCGCCTCCATGAGGTGCAAGTGAGTATTGGCGCTCTTGAGGCCGCCTACCTCCACGATCGCCTCGGGACCGGGAGCCAGGATCGGCGTCCAGTCCCTCTGGAAATGCTCAACCCAACCGCCGTGCTTGGGATCATGGGCCTGCTTCTGGAGCACTGCGTAGAGTTCGAGAGCGTGGCGCAAGGCGGTCTTGTCGCCGCTAGCGCGGTAATATTCCACGAAACCGTAGAGGACAAAGGACTCGCCATAAACGATTTTACGTTGATTGGTAGGCGCGCCGGCGAGGTCGGTGCTCCAGTAATACCCCCCGTACTGGGGGTCCAGGAAGTGGTCCAGCAGGAAGCGATAGCCTTGTTCCGCGGCCTCGAGGTAGTTGTGCTTGTCGTCGCTCAACCCATTGATATGGGCGTGGGCGAAGCCCCAGACCATGCGGGCCTGGGTCACGAGTTGCTTCTCGGTGACGGGCGGAACCGCCCGCGCCGCGTCGTCGGCGAGAAGGTACCCGCCGTAACGCCGGTCGACGGCGGTGTCATACCAATAGGGCATGATCTTGCCGGCCAGTTGCGTCTTCATCTCGCGGGCGGCATCGGCGCGGTCTGCGGCGTGAAGCCGGAGGGCGGCGGGCAGGAGCGCTCCCAAGCAAAGTAACCAAACCAGTGGCCGGCCCCCGTGGGCAAAGACGGTCTGCGCGTGTTCGTAGTTTTCCATAATACTTTGTGTAAGCCCCCCCGGTTGCGGACGCGGGAACTGATTAATAGTATTAAGGGCAAGGACGTGGTTCCAGGCGAAAACGGCCCCTCTTCACGCTCTTGACTCCGAGGCCCGGGATTCTATTATGTCGCCTACATTCTGCAATCTGAATGGTGGAAACTGAATTCGAAACAAAGCATTATGAGCACAATCTATGATATTAAGGCGCGCGAAGTACTCGATTCGCGCGGCAACCCCACGGTGGAAGTTGATGTCCTGCTGGCGGGCGGCGCCCTGGGCCGGGCGGCGGTCCCCTCCGGGGCGAGCACGGGCGAAAACGAAGCCATCGAATTGCGCGACGGCGACAAGAAACGCTACCTGGGCAAGGGAGTCGGCAAGGCGGTCAAGAATGTCACCGAAATCATCCTGCCCGCCCTGAAGGGGGTAGATTCGCTGGACCAGTTGACCGTGGACCGCATCATGCTCGATCTGGACGGCACCGAAACCAAGTCCAAACTGGGCGCCAACGCCATCCTCGCGGTTTCCCTGGCCAACGCCAAGGCCGCCGCGGAAGTCATCGGCCTTCCTCTGTTCAAGTACTTGGGCGGACCCAACGCCAAGGTTCTGCCCGTCCCCATGGCGAACGTCATCAACGGCGGGGCGCATTCGGACGCGCCGATTGATTTCCAGGAATTCATGATTCAACCCCACGGCTTGCCGACCTTCAGCGAAGGGCTGCGCGCCATCACCGAGATCTTCCACGCCCTGAAGGCGGTACTGAAGAAGCGCGGCTTGAGCACCGCGGTCGGAGACGAAGGCGGGTTCGCCCCGAAATTGGACAGTGTCGAGGATGCCATCGAGTCGATCCTGCAGGCGACCAAAGATGCCGGCTACAAGGCGGGCAAGCAGATCTTTCTCGCCCTGGACGTCGCCTCGTCGGAGTTCTATAACGGCAACGGCACCTACACCTTCAAGAAGAGCACGGGCAAGACCCTCACGGGCGACGAACTGGTCGATTTTTACGTCCAACTCTGCGGGAAGTACCCGATTGTCAGCATCGAGGACGGGTGCGCCGAGAGCGACTGGAAGAACTGGAAGACGCTCACCGACAAACTTGGCGGCAAAGTGCAAATCGTGGGCGACGATCTGTTCGTGACCAACGTGAAATTCCTGAAGAAAGGCATCGATACCGGCACCGCCAACTCGATCCTGGTCAAAGTCAACCAGATCGGTTCATTGACCGAAACACTCGATGCGGTGGAACTGGCCCAGACCCATGGCTACACCGCCGTGCTGAGCCATCGTTCGGGAGAAACCGAGGATGCCACGATCGCGGACATAGCGGTGGCAACCAACTGCGGGCAGATCAAGACTGGTTCCCTCAGCCGCTCGGATCGCCTCGCCAAGTACAACCAACTGCTGCGCATCGAGCAGGTCCTGGGCAAGAATGCCGTCTATGCCGGCTTAACCGCTCTGCCCCAAGGTAAGTAAATCGTTCGCTCTGAAAATTACCCGCCTGGAGCCAGCGGTTAGGCTCCAGGAATGGGAGGGACCTCGGCCGGTGTTACGTTAGGTATCTCGAACCGGCAGAGTCTCATCGGAAGTTGCCGTCTCTTTTCCCCCCTTCGCGAGGATTCCTCACGAAGGGGGGAAGTTCCTAGAGCGCGCTAAGAGGAAGTTTTGCGGCCTTCTCAGAGCGGCTCGCGAGAAGAATTTTGACCCCAAGCGCCCTCCCCTCTATATATTCAACTCATGAACGACCGCACTGCCAGGCTGCGACGCCAAAGCCTCGATACGGCGCCTTCGATTTCGGGCGAACGGGCAAGGCTCATTACCGAGTTCTATCAGGCCAACGAAGGCCGCTACTCGGTCCCAGTGCTGCGCGCTCGCGCCTTCCTGCACCTTTGCCGCCATAAGACTCTGTTCCTCGGCGACGATGAACTTATCGTAGGCGAACGCGGACCAAGACCCAAAGCCGTCCCTACGTTTCCCGAGCTAACGTGCCATAGCGTCGAGGACCTTCGAATCCTCAATTCCCGCCCCAAGACCTGGTATCGGGTCGATGATGAAACCCTCGATCTCTACGAGCATACCATCGTTCCCTACTGGAGAGGACGCTCCATGCGGGACCGGATGTTCGAGAACCTGCCGGCCGAATGGAAAGAAGCCTACGCCGCCGGGGTGTTCACGGAGTTCATGGAACAGCGCGCTCCCGGCCACACGGTGCTGGATGACAAGATTTATTCCAAGGGCCTCCTTGATTTCCGACGCGACATAGCCGAAGCGGAGGCCAAACTCGATTTCCTAAACGATGCCCAGGCATACGAAAAACGGGAGACCCTCAAGTCCTTCGATATCGCTTGCGAGGCCCTGATGCTCTTCGCGGAGCGCCACGCTATCATGGCCCGTGAGAAGGCGGACCGCGAGACACGCCCGGAGCGCCGCGCCGAATGGCTCCGCATCGCGGAGGTTTGCACCCGCGTCCCGGCCCGCGCCCCCCGGGATTTTCACGAGGCCCTTCAGTACTACTGGTTCTGTCACCTGGCGGTCATCACCGAATTGAATGGCTGGGACTCCTTTAACCCCGGCCATCTCGACCAACACCTGCTGCCTTTCTATCAGCAAGGCCTGGCCGACCGCGCGCTGACCCGTGATTCGGCGCGCGAATTACTCGAGTGCTTTTTCATCAAGTTCAACAACCACCCTGCCCCGCCCAAGGTTGGCGTCACCGCCGCCGAGAGCGGGACCTACACCGATTTCGCCAATATTAACCTGGGCGGCCTGCTGCGTAATGGCGCGGACGGCTCGAACGAGCTTTCCCATATCCTGCTGGATATCGTGGAGGAGATGCACCTCCTGCAGCCCAGCACCAATATCCAACTCTCGCGGAAAAGTCCCGACCATTTCCTCAAGCATACCTTGCGCGTGGTCAGCCGTGGATACGGATTCCCTTCCATCTTCAATGCGGACGCGGTCGTCGAGGAGCAACTCCGCCAAGGTAAGACCATTGAGGACGCGCGGGCGGGCGGCTGCAGCGGCTGCGTCGAGGTCGGCGCCTTCGGCAAGGAGGCTTATATCCTCACGGGTTATTTCAACCTCGTCAAAATTCTCGAATTGACGCTCCACAATGGATTGGATCCGCGCACGGGCAAGCCATTGGGTCCCCAGACGGGCGCCGCCAATGCCTTTGGCGACTTCGCCGCCTTTTTCGCCGCGTTCCGCCGCCAACTTCATCACTTCGTCGAAGTAAAAGTGCGCGGCAGCCGGCTGATCGAACGGATGTACGCCGACCACATGCCCGCGCCCTTCCTGAGCGTGCTGATCGACGACTGCATCGCCAGAGGTTTGGACTACAACGCCGGCGGCGCCCGCTATAACAACACCTTTATCCAGATGGTCGGCTTGGGCAGCATCACCGATTGCCTCAGCGCGATCCGGGAGTTCTGCTTCGACGGGGCCTCCGGCGGGAGCGCTCTGGCGCTGGATGAGTTGATCCGAATCCTCGACCAGGACTTTGCGGGCGCGGAGAAGTTGCGTCAGCGGCTTATCAACCGCGCGCATAAGTATGGCAATGACGACGATTACGCCGACGCTTTGATGCTCGACGTTTTCAACGCCTGTTTCCAGGAGGTCGATGGCAGACCCGACGCCCGCGGGGGCAAATACCGAGTGGAGATGCTCCCCACCACCTGCCACGTCTATTTCGGCAGTGTCGTCGGGGCATCGCCCGACGGTCGCAAGGCGGGCCTGCCGGTCTCGGAGGGCATCAGCCCGGTCCAGGGCGCCGATCGCAACGGTCCCACCGCCGTCATCAAGAGCGCCGCGAAAATGGACCACGTCAAGACCGGCGGCACGCTCCTCAACATGAAATTCACGCCGAGCCTCGTGAACACCGAGGACGGGATCGATAAGTGGGGCCAGTTGGTGCGGAGCTATTTCAAGCTCGATGGCCACCATGTTCAATTCAACATTGTCACCGCTGAAACCCTTCGCGAAGCGCAGTCCGCTCCCGAACGCCATCGCGACCTCATCGTCCGCGTCGCGGGCTACAGCGACTACTTTTGCGATCTCTCCGCCGAACTCCAGCAGGAAATCATCGCTCGCACCGAACACGAGGGCTTTTGACCTTTCCCGCGTCCTTCAAGACCTCATCCCCTTTCAACACACTATGCGCTACCATCCACTCGACGCCCGCATGTTCGTCCAGCATCGCGAGAGCCTGAAAGAACTGCTGCTCCCGAACTCCCTGGCGGCAGTTAACGCCAACGATATCCTCCCCACCAATGCTGACGGATCTCTTATCCTCCGTCAAAATTCGGACCTATTCTACCTTACCGGCGTCGACCAGGAAGAAACCATCCTGCTCCTCTATCCGGACGCCCACGAGGAGAACATGCGCGAGATCCTCTTCCTGCGCGAAACCAACAACACGATCGCCATTTGGGAAGGTCACAAGCTCACGAAGGAAGAGGCCCGCAAACTCACCGGAATCAAACGCATCGAATGGCTCTCCGAGTTTCGGCCCTTGTTCCACCGCCTCGTCTGCGAGTGCGAACACGTCTATCTCAACACCAACGAACACAAGCGGGCGACGGTGGAGGTGGAAACACGAGACGCCCGGTTCATCCGAGACACAAAGTCCCGGTACCCGCTCCACGATTACCAGAGGCTGGCGCGCCTCCTCCATCAACTGCGCGTCGTCAAGGACGACCTCGAACTCCATCTCATCAAGGAGGCTTGCGCCGTCACCAAGGCCGGATTCGCCCGTGTCTGCCGTTTCGTCAAGCCGGGCGTGACGGAAACCGAGGTGGAAGCGGAGTTCGCCCACGAGTTCATCCGGCGGGGCGGCGCCTTCGCCTACCCGCCGATCATCGCGAGCGGCCAGAACGCGAATGTCCTTCATTACGTGGTCAACGACCAACCCTGCCGCCGAGGAGAGTTGCTGCTCCTGGACGTCGCGGCCAGTTACGCCAACTACAACTCCGACCTGACCCGAACCATCCCGGTCAGCGGGCGGTTCAGCCGCCGCCAACGCGAGGTCTATAATGCCGTGCTGCGCGTCTTCCGGGCCGCCTCCAAAGCGGCCGTCCCGGGCAAGCTCCCCAAGCAATGGCAAAAAGAGGCCGAGGGGTTTATGGAGCAGGAATTGCTCAGCCTGGGCTTGCTCAAGCGCTCCGACATTCGCAAACAAGATCCCGACAAGCCGGCCCTCAAGAAGTACTTCATGCACGGTGTCGGCCACCCCATCGGCCTGGACGTCCACGACGTCGGACTGACCGTCGAACCCATCCAGCCGGGCTGGGTCCTGACGGTGGAGCCGGCCATTTACCTCCCCGATGAGGGCTTTGCGGTTCGCCTTGAAAACGATATCGTCGTCCAGGAAAGCGGAAACATCGACCTGATGGCGGATATCCCCATCGAAGCCGCCGAGATTGAACAAATGATGAGAAAGTAGAACGCCAGCGCGTCTCTTGCTTGCCACGTCATCCGTTTAAGATGTTCGGCGCGTAGAGCCGAAGACTCTGAACGAAATCGGATTTCGGGCTTGCTCGACGAGGTCGCCGGACCGGCCTTTCGGGCGCCGCGCCTTTGTAATCTCCTCATGAACGACCCCCAACCTCAGAGCCTGATTTATCAGCTGCCCTCAATCCTGGACCGGCTCGATCTGGCAAACCTATTCCCCAAGGTCCAGCCGCTCGAGGTCGAATTGGGTAGCGGCGACGGCACGTTTCTGGCCCAGTACGCCGCCCAACGGCCCGACCACAACTTCATCGGCGTGGAGCGGCTCCTGGGGCGATTGAAGAAGCTCGACCGCAAAGGCCGGCGCGCCGGCTTAACCAACCTTCAATGCCTGCGGATCGAATCGACCTATTTCCTGGAGTTCCTCCTGCCCGCGCAATCGACTACGGCGCTGCACATCTACTTCCCCGACCCTTGGCCCAAGCGCAAGCACCGCCATTTTCGGCTTATCAACGAGCGATTTCCCGTTCTGGCCAGCCGCGCGCTGCAACTCGGAGGCGCGGTCTATTTGCGCACGGATGACGCCGACTATTTCGCGCAAATGATCGCCGTTTTCGCCGCCAGCCCCGTTTTCCGCCCCATCGACGCCACGCCGGAGCTGGCCGGATTACTCACCGATTTCGAGCGGGGGTTTGTGGCGCGAGGGATCGCCACACGACGAACGGCATACGAGCTCATCCAGCCGGCTACACATCGATGACCGGCCCGCCGCCGCCTGGGTGATCGCGCTTGGGCGGCGAGCGGCGAGCCACATTCCAGCGCGCCTTGGTGGTTCCCGTCATCAGGTGAAGGACGGCGGAGATGAGGCTGATCACTAAAGCGCCCCAAAAGGCGCCCCAAAACCCGTCCACATAGAAGCGGGGACGCAGCAGATAGCCAATGGAGTACAGGACCACGGCGTTAATCACGAACCAAAACAGGCCCAAACTCAGGACCAAAAGCGGAAGAGTCAGAAAGAAGAGGATGGGACGAATCACCGCGTTGAGAACTCCCAACAAGAGAGAAGCGGTTACCAAATCGATCGGCCGGTCGTAATGGATGCCCTTGACGGTCTTCACCGCCACTAACACCGCTAGCGTATTGATTGTCCAGGTAGCGAAAAAGCGTTTCACCGCGCTTGATTCCTTTCCCAACTCATATTCAACCCGTCCCCGCTTCGGCCTGCAAGCAGGAAGTTCCGGATTCGGCGCGCAGTTCAATAGCGCTCAAAGCGGCGGGGAGGAGGCAGAACTGACCGGGCAGCAGAGCGAGCGCGCCCCGCGAGGAGACGACCTGCAGCCGCCCGGCGACGACCCCGATGAGGCGCATGCGTCCCGGCGCGAGGGACCAGGATGCCGCCGCCGAAGACAGCCAGACTTCCACCGTGAAGAGCGGGTCGCGAACCAGCGACCAGACTTTGGTCGCGCCCTCGGCGCGCGACTGGCCGCGGACCAAGTCCGGCTCGAAGTCGCCAAAATCGATGCTGGCCAAAGACTGGGCGACGTGAACCTCGCGAGGTTTGCCGTCGAGCCCCAAGCGGTTCCAATCGGACACTCGATAAGTCGTGTCGGAATTCTGCTGGATCTCAAAAATGACCAAGCCCGCTCCCAAAGCGTGAACGCGGCCACTGGGGAGGAACATGGCGTCGCCCGCTCGCACGGAAATCCGGTGGAAACACTCGGCAACACTTCCGAACTGGAGCTTCTGCTCGAATTGCGCCCGGGTGACGCCCGCTTTCAAACCGACGTAGAGCTCCGCTCCAGGCTCGGCGTGGGCGATATACCACATCTCGGTCTTGGGTTCGCCGCCAAGCTCGGCGGCTTTGAGGGCCGGAGGATGCACCTGCAGGGAGAGCTTTTCACGCGCATCCAAGATCTTGACCAATAAGGGAAAGCGCCCATGCAGGGATTTTGCCGGCCCAAGCACAGCCAGACCGTGCTGCTCCATGAGCCAGCGCAGGTCCTTGCCCGCCAGCGGGCCATTGACAATCACGCTGGCGTCGCCCGGCCGGTCGCTGATTTCCCAGGACTCGCCAATGAGAACTTCGGCCGGCAGGGGCTTGTGGTAGAGCTGGTCCAGCATGCGCCCGCCCCAGACGCGCTCTTTGAAGATCGGGTGGAACGCGAGAGGATAAAGCAAATCAGAAGATGAACTGCTGGTTACCTTGTTCATAATTAATCAACGCCCTTGGCCCTCACCTCCGCCAGGAGCTGGTTTGGAACGGGGCCGTCGCTCCATTCACGCTTGGGGCTTCTCCACCGGGGCCGGTGGATTCTCCTTGAAGTGGCCAAAGGCCCTGAACTTCGCGTACCGGGTTTTCAGCCGTTCCGCCGCGGTCATCTGGAGCAGTTCTTCCAGGTGTTTGAGCAGGCATTCTTTCAAGAACTCGGCGTTCTTTTCGTGGTCGGAGTGAGCGCCGCCGAGCGGTTCGGGCACGATTTCGTCCACCAAACCCAACTGTAACAGGTGCTTGGCCGTGATCTTAAGCGCCTCGGCCGCCTTGGGGGCTGCGGCGCGGTCTTTCCACAAAATCGCGGCGCAACCTTCGGGGCTTATAACTGAATAATACGCATTCTCCAGGACCAGGACACGATCGGCCACGCCAATGCCAAGCGCTCCTCCGGACCCGCCCTCGCCTATGACGGCGGCCAAAATTGGCACCTCGAAAAGCATCATCTCACGTAGGTTGACGGCGATGGCCTCAGCGATGTGACGCTCCTCGGCGCCAACGCCGGGATACGCGCCGGCGGTGTCGATCAGCGATATGATCGGGAGGTCGAAGCGGGCGGCTAACTTCATCAACCGGAGCGCCTTCCGATAGCCCTCAGGATGAGCTGAACCGAAGTTGCGCAAGATATTCTCCTTCGTATCGCGGCCCTTTTGGGTCCCGATCACCACCACCCGATGCGGTCCCAGGCAGGCAAAACCGCCCACGACCGCGCGATCGTCGGCAAAGAGGCGATCGCCATGGAGTTCGCTAAAGCCGGTAAATGCTTTCTCGAGGTAATCCAGCGTGAACGGACGCTTGGGATGCCGGGCAATCTTGATCCGATCCCAGGCGCTCAGGTTCAGGAAAATCTGCCGCTTGGTCTCCTCAAGCTTTTTTTCGATCATGGCCACCTCTTTCTCGAGGTTGACACTCAAGTCATGAGCTTCGCGGGTTCGTTTCAACTCTTCAAGCGTGCTTTGCAGTTCCGCAATCGGCTTCTCAAAGTCGAGTTGGTGTTTCATCGGCTCACAGGATAGTCAGCCCCGATCGGACAATCAACTTCCAATTCGTACATGCAAAGAGCCGGACTTTCATCCGGCTCTTAGTGGCGACGAGGTTTATACGCCTTCACCCAGGCGCTCAGAAGGGTAATGCGGCCAACTATTTGCTCGCTGCTCGAACCGCATTACAAGCAAAACCCCTATGCTAACCCTAAACGAACAGCGAAATCCTCAAATTCTCGCGCCCCTTATCCTGCAATATTGGATACCTGGTTGGGCGCCTTGTTCAAAAGATTTTCAAATTTCAAAGAATCTTTTCTTCGCCTCGCGAAGAGTCCCCAGTTGAGGGATTCGCCTCAACCGAACCCTGATTATAACTTCCATCACTTCATCCATTCGTCAAGGGAAACGGCGCATTTTTTTGCCGATTTTATTCCTCATCGAAAAAGCGTTGCGGCCGGCCACGCCCGAGGCGCGTATCGACAGGTTCTGCTTGTTTTGATGGCTTGAAAGCTTACAATAGCACCATGGCTCAAGGCATACATCTGTCGCAGCGCCTGACCCAGTCTCTGGTGCTCGCGCCGCAACTACAGCAGTCCCTGGCGCTTCTGCAAGCGCCCACACTGGAATTGAAAGCTTTGGTGGAGCAAGAGTTGCAGCAGAACGTTGTGCTTGAGGAGGTCCCCGTCACCGAGATGGAGACGCAAGAGAAAGAGGAACGCGAGACCGACAAGGCGCTGGACATGGGCGACCCCAGCGAACCGCCGGCCGATTTGCGCCTGGACCCCGCGACCGAAAAAAGCAGCAACGAGCCCGTGGACGATTTCCAAGCGGAGTTCGAGCGGTTGGTGCAATTGGATCAGGAGTGGCGCGAACACTTTTCGGAGACGAACCTGCCGAGCCGGGCTTCACCCGAAGACGAGGAACGGCGGCAGTTCATGTTCGACTCGCTGGTGGCGGCGACCTCCCTTCAGGAACTGCTCCTGGAGCAGGTTCGGGAGTCGACGCTGGCGGAAGAAAAGTGGCCGATCGCGGAAACCTTGATCGGAAACATCGATGAGTATGGCTACCTGAAAGCGACGGCGGAGGAGTTGGCGCAAACCACTAACGTCCCGGTGGAACAGGTGCTTGAGACGCTCAAGGTCATCCAAACCTTCGATCCCCCGGGAGTGGGGGCCAGGGATCTGCGGGAGTGCCTCATGCTCCAACTCGAGCGCGTAGGCCGGCAAGACACGCTGGAATACCGCATCATCAATGAGTTCATGGATGCCCTCGGCAAACGCCGCATCCCGGAACTGTCGCGCAGCACAGGACAATCGCTGGACGACATTCAGGAGGCCCTCGAACGGATCAAGACGCTGGAGCCGCGCCCCGGTCGCGCGTTCCTGCCGGATAACGACCAATATATCCTGCCCGAGGTCTTCGTTCAGCAGAACGGAACCGAGTTCGTGGTTACCACCAACAACGAGCATATCCCGCACCTCCGGATCAGCAATACCTACAAGGACCTTATGGCCCAGGGGGGCAATTCAACTGAGGTCCGTAATTATATTCGCGAGAAAATTCGTGCGGGCAAATTCCTGATCAAGAGCCTCCACCAACGCCAGACCACCATCCTGAACATCGCCAAGGAGATCGTGAGCCGCCAGCGGGAGTTCCTGGAAAAGGGCGTCGCCTCGCTCAAGCCGTTGACCATGGTGCAAGTGGCCGAAGCGGTCGGGGTGCATGAGACCACGGTCAGCCGCGCGGTTTCCGGCAAGTACATTCAGACCCCCCAGGGAATCTTCGAGATGAAGTACTTCTTCACCGCCGGAATCCAAACCTCCAGTGGCGACGGACTTTCCAACACCAGCGTGAAGGACATGATCGACGACATTTTCAAGAACGAAAACACAACCCAACCGCTGTCCGATCAGGAAGTGGTTAGGATGCTTCAGGAAAAGGGCATCGTCATTGCTCGTCGGACGGTCGCCAAGTATCGTACGGAACTCAACATCCTGCCCTCCAATTTGCGGAAAGTCTATTGATCGCCACGGTGAAGGCGTTCCCGTGTCTCCCTCAGCCTCCCGTAGGCGGCCGGTGGAAATAATCGGTGAAGGGCTTCAAAACGCCGAGCTTGATCAGAACGACGATGAGGATGGTGTAGAGCAACGAAATACCCACGTCGCGCAACAAATCACGCCAGGAATATTTCATCCCCTTCTCGGTAAGCATCCGCTGGGCGCCTTTGTGGAGGAGCACGAAACCGATTAGGTTGGTCAGCCAGTACCCAATCACTGCCGACGCATAGAATGCGGGCTTGTAGAAGAGACTTACCGTCCAGGCAAAGACCAAGGCTAGAGGCACGTTCACAAAGAGATCATTCCACCAGGAGAGCGGCGAGAGCATATAGCCCACCACTGCCACCAACCCGCCGCTAATCCTGCGTTTCAATCCCATCGCACCCGCGGAAGATAGCCAATCCCGCCGGCCCAAGCCAGAGACAAACATGGAAAAATCCGTTTGACGCCCTCCCTCCCGCCTGTTAGGTTCGATCCGTGATTAGAAACCTGGATCTGCTAACGTCGAACGCGCTGCTACTGGAGAGCGCGGTGGGCGGGTTTTAGTTTCGATCGAGAATTTGTAAACCCACTGCCGCGATGGCGGTGGGTTTTTTGTTAGCCTGACCGTCGGCGGCGCCAATAATAAAACTAGACAGCCATGCTCAACGATCCTTCGGTCAAGTATCGCCCGTTCCCGCCAGTCCGGTTACCCGACCGCCAATGGCCTAACCGCGTCCTCACTCGCCCTCCCCTCTGGTGCAGCGTCGACTTGCGGGATGGAAACCAGGCGCTGGCGGTGCCCATGAACGTCAGCCAGAAACTCGAACTCTTCCAAACCCTCGTTAAATGCGGGTTCAAGCAGATTGAGGTCGGGTTTCCATCGGCCTCCAAGACGGAATTCACCTTCAATCGCCGCCTGATCGAGGAAAGAAGGGCGCCGGACGATGTTTGGCTCCAGGTCCTGGTGCAGGCGCGCGAAGATCTCATTGAACGCACCTTTGAGTCGTTGATGGGCGCCCGGAAGGCGATCATCCACCTCTACAATTCAACCTCGCCCGCCCAACGCCGGATCGTCTTCGGCATGACCAAAGCGGAAATCATTCAGGTGGCGATCCGGGGAGCCCAAATGATCCAGGATCGGCTGCCGCGCCTGGCCGGCACCGAGGTCATGCTTCAATATTCACCGGAGAGCTTCAGCGCGACCGAGGTCGAGTTTGCCAAGGAGATCGCCGAGGCCGTGATGGATGTATGGCAACCGACGCCTCAACGCCCCATGATCCTCAACCTCCCGGACACGGTGGAAGTCGCCACGCCCAACGTCTATGCCGACCAGGTTGAGTGGATTTGTCGGAATATCAAGCACCGCGAATCGTTGCTTGTCAGCCTTCATACGCACAACGACCGCTGCACCGGGGTAGCCGCCACCGAGTTGGGGCTCTTGGCCGGCGCCGATCGCGTCGAGGGCACCCTCTTCGGCAACGGCGAGCGGACCGGCAACCTCGACCTCGTCACCGTCGCGCTGAACCTCTACATGCAGGGCATCGATCCGCGCCTTGATTTCAGCAACTTGAATGCCGTCCGGGAAGTCTATGAGCGTTGCACCGGAATGGAGGTGCCGCCGCGTCAGCCGTACGCCGGCGAGTTGGTCTTCACCGCGTTCAGCGGCTCGCATCAGGATGCGATCAAGAAGGGCCTCGCTGAATGGGCGCAGAACGGCGCCCACCGAGCCTGGGATGTGCCTTATCTTACTATCGACCCGGCGGATATCGGCCGAGAATACCGCGAAGTCATCCGGGTCAATAGCCAGTCGGGAAAGGGCGGCGTCGCGTTCCTCCTCCAAAGCGAATTCGGCATCGAATTGCCCAAGGAAATGCAGCGTGAATTCGGGCCCATCGCGAACGATGCCGTTGACCGCCTGGGCCGCGAGGTCAGTGGCGCCGAACTCAAGGAAATGTTTTGGCGCGAGTATGTGGAGCGCTCGGCTCCGTGGCAATTGACGCGCTTCGAAACGGAAAGCCGCAACGGTACCGTCCGCTGCCAGGCCCAAGTCCTCAGCGACGGCCAACCCCTGGACCTGCGCGGCGAGGGCAACGGGCCGCTGGCCGCCCTCGTCCACGCCTTTGGCGTCGCGGGCGTGCCGCGCTTCGAGATCATCTCCTACACCGAGCACGCGCTCGGGGCGGGCGAAGCGGCCGCCGCCATTGCTTACATCCAAATCAAACACGGCGACGCGCGTACCCGCTGGGGCGCCGGCGTCGATACCAACATCGAGCTAGCCTCCGTCCGCGCCGTGATTAGCGCGTTGAACCGATCGTGAGCGCAGCCATTTGCATACCGTCGGGCGCGGCGACGCCCGCGCCCCTCGGCCGGGGCGGTCACCGCGCGGAGCCAGTCCGGCATTTCGCGATGACCTCGCCAAACCCATGTGCGGCGCCAATAATCGGCGTCGCGAAACCTGCGGTGGCAAGGGCCAGACACCCCATGCCATTAACGAGAACAAGAAACCAACCTTAGAAAAAGTAGCACTGTTATGTCCGACGAACCAGCCACACCGAAAACCAAACGAAAGCCCAGCGCCGCCTTCATGAAACCAGTTCAGCCCGACGAAACGCTCGCGGCTGTTATCGGGAGTGAGCCGCTGTCCCGCACGGACGTTACCCGCAAACTCTGGGTGTATATCCGCGCCAACAACCTCCAGGACCCGGCCAACAAGACTTTCATCAAGGCTGACGATAAGCTCAAAGCGGTCTTCGACGGGCAGGAACGCGCCAGCATGTTCGAGATGACCAAGCTGGTGTTCCGCCACGTCAAATAACCCACGCCAGGCGCCGCAGGCAAGAACCCCGCGGCGCGCTGGACCGGCGGGAAGCCTCGCTCAGACGGGCGCCGGCGCTTGGTCGCCTCCCGGCTTGGTTTCGGTCTCAGGCCCAATGAGGATTCGAATTCGGCCCGCCTAGGCCTGGAGGAATTGCATGAGCTGGAATTTCAATAGGTTGAAACTCTGTACCGAGTCATGCTAACCTCGCGGATGTTTCTGGCTGAGTCCAACAAAGTTAAGCGCCTGCTGCACCTAAGCTACATCGGGCATGTGCGTAAGGAGGATCTGTGCCGCAGCCGCGATGAGTTCGCTCTGCTCCTGGCCGAACTGCCCGCCGGATTCCGCCTGCTGACAGACCTGAGCCATCTGGAAAGGATGGATCTAGCCTGCGGCAAGGAAATCGCCTGGTTGATGGAGGCGTGCGATCATCAGGGGATTAGCGCCGTAGCGCGCGTGGTCCCCGAGCCGGAAAAAGACATCGGGTTCAAAATCCTCACGGCCTTCCATTATCACCGCCAAGTGAAAGTTTTCACGTGCGCTTCGCTGGAAGAAGCGCTCGGGCTTCTGCTCAGTAGTTGAACTGGGGCTGGCCCGTGCTACGCAGAACGTAGCCGGTGCGCTCCCGGTACCAATTCCAGTCCACTCTGCCGGCAACGTCGAAGTTTGGCATGGTGGGATAGTAGTATCGCACGGGCGCCACGCTGGTGGCGCTGCGCCATTTTCTGATCTCCGCATGTCCATCCGCAAACGAAAAGCCGCATCCGCCGGCATGAGTGGAGGAGGGAATATCTTCCCAGTGGGTGGCGTCATGGCCGCAGATGAAAAACCCATCGTTGATGGAATCGGGATGTTCGTCGAGAAAAACCCACGTCTTGGCCGGCTTGGGCACGTGCGTTTGCTTGAGGAACTGAATGTAATCGCCGTCGCCCCAATGGATGCCTTTGGCTGTGTCATCGCCGCTCTCGCCATCGCTAAAAAGGCCGAACATCGAATTCATCGATAAGCTGCGATTGCGCTTTCCAAAACCGGCGCTCCGCTGCGGCCCGCTCAGATAATTGTCCGCCGGACACTTGTAGATGCCTACTGCGCCCGCGGTATATTTGCCCAAAACGCCGTTCTGTACCCAGGCAACGTTCGTAATGCTCCGATCCGCAACCGAACCGCTCACGGTCCAGTCCATCACGTTGTTGACCCAGTTGTCGAACTTCCCGCTCGAGATAGAGTTTTCGGTTTCCGTCACTCCGAAATTGTTGGCGACACGGTCGTTAAAATCCCCGCTGTACATTTGCCAGCCGGTCATCAACTGCCTGAGGTTGCTCATACAACCGATCTGCTGGGCTTTGACCTTAGCCTTACTTAGGGCCGGCAACAACATCGAAGCCAAAATGGCAATGATGGCAATAACCACCAGCAGTTCGATCAGCGTAAAACCACGGGTTCCCTCCTGCCGTGGCCCGCAATTTCCGTTGGCGGCAGGAATTTGCGAATGGAGGATCACCCCGCGAGAGGAGGTTGGTTTCCAGGTTGTGCGCATAGATTGAACTTAACAGTTCGGAATACCGAGTCAAGCCCTCAACGCGCCAGGAGCACCTGATCGCGGCGGATCCACCCGGAACGCAGCGGGCCGGGCGTGACTTGCAGCCAGTCGTTATTCTGATCCAGCACTCTCAATTCGGCCCCGTCGTGGACGGAAAACGCGGTCTGGGATACGTCCAGCCAACCGTAGCGCACAATGGCCTCGGGCTTGATAACCACCGCAATCATAAAAGAGCGTTGCTGGTAAAGGGCGATCCCAAGACAGGCGCCCAACAAGACGACAGCGGCGGCGGAAACGAGGATCGGCGCGCGCAGAGTGGCCTTGAGGGATGGACGCCATTGAACAACTCCGAGGAGCAGGAAGAGAGCCCAGAGCGCAACTGCCGCAAGCGCGCTCCACTCGTTGAGGGTCAACTGGCCCAGCCATCGCCGCCACGCGTTGGAGGGAAGGGTCGGGCCCTGCACCTGGTTCCGGGCAAACTGGAGGTTGGCCCGCACATCGGGATCGCGCGGAGTAATTTGTTCGGCGCGGCGGTAAGCGGCGATGGCCCGGCCCATCTGGCCGGACTTGAACCAGGCGTTACCCAGATTAAAATAGAGCGCGGCGGAGACTTGGCCGGATTGGATCAGGCGATCGTAGGCGGTGGCCGCATCCGCAAACTTGCCCTCTTCGTAGAGCTTGTTGGCCGCTTCAAATCCGCTTGGACTACCGTCGGCGCCAAGGGTCGCGGAAACCAGCAACAGCAGAAGGCAGGCCAGGAAACCGGCCGTGCGCTGTCGACAGGTCATGAAACGCGCGATGCTCATAGCTTCAATCCTTGGAGATCCCGAAGGACCGATTCGAGCCGGGGAATCAGAGCAGTCAATTCCTGGCTTGATTTGATGGGAGCGTAGCGCGCTAGATTGCAGATGTGAAATAACTCCTGAAGCGGCGCCAGGAGGGTCTTCGGGACGCCGCGCGGCTGAAGATGTTCTTCAATCACCGCTTCGGTAATAGCCGAGGCCGGGAGATCCAACCGCTCGCCGATCTGTTCTTGAAGCAGCCGGGCCAGGCAGGCAAAGAACTCCTCGGATTTATTCTCCGCCGCCGATCGGCGCAATTCAAGGAGTCCCTCGCGGACGAGTTGCGCAACCTCGCGTTCGCGTCGCAGCCGAGGATTCCTGGCAAAGGCCTCCGCCCGCTTACGCCAAGCCAGAACGGCAGCCCAAAGGGCGATAGGGGCGACTTGAAGCCACAGGAACCACGGCTGCAATACCCACGGCGATCCCGCCTGCGCCAGCATGCCCGGACGAGGTTTGATATGCACGATATCCTGGGCGGGACGAGGCGCCTCCTGCGCGGCCCCCTTGCTGGTCAAGACGACCGGAACGGAGGCGGAGGCGCTGGGACGCACTACGAGAGGAATCGCGGCCTGCGTTAGCGTGCAATAGGCCTTTTTGTCCGGGTCAAAGAAACTGAACGATAGGGGGGGCAGCGCCTTAATCTCAGAGTTCTGGGGCATCACCACCTGCTCGAAGGTCTTGGTGCCGCGCAGGCCAAAACCATCGGCGGGGTCTGGCTCCACTTTGGAGGTTGGGGGAAAGGTCTTAAAATCGCGCCAGGCGGGTTGCTCTGGGAGAGTCAGCGCGTCCAACGCGCCCCGTCCAGTAATTTGGACTCGGACGGTGACGGGGTCTCCGGCGGCCACATTGGTCGGACCGGCGGAAACGTTCATCGTGAAGGTCCCCACCGCTCCGTTGAAACCGGGAGGAACATTCCCGGTCGGCAAAGCCAAGGCCTGCACCGTCTCAGGATCCGTAACCAGAGAAATCTGCTGCTGTTCTCCGCCGCCGAACATGCCGCGAAAGCCAAAGGCCTCGAAAGGATCTCGCTGGCGGTTGCGCGAGGGGGTCTGGATCACCGCGGAGGCGGTCACGGGGCCGATGGTGAACGTCCCGGTCTTCACGGGCCGGACGGTAAACAACAAACGCACCATCCGATAGGTCGCGGAGCCGATCTGCACCCGCCGCTGGCCGCCTTGATCCTCCGTCACTTTGCCCAGGCTAAAACCCTCGGCCGGAAGGGCGGTAAACTGGAACCGTTCAATATTCTGAACGCGGTCGCTCAAGTAGAGCTGGAGCTCCGCGGTCATGGTGTCCCCCAGATAAATCTCCTTGCGTGGAAGAACCAATTTGAGGAACGCGTTTTGGGCGCCGGCCTTAATGGCGTCTGGCGTGGGCGCGTTCGCCTTGAGCACCGTCAATTTGAGCGGTTGGGAGGTCAAAGTGACTCCATCGATCTGCAGGGAGAAGGCGGGAATGGTGAACTCCCCGGCCTTGCGAGGATGGAGGTTGAAATTATGGGTGATGGACGAGCTGGCCTGGCCGTTGACCAGCGTGAATTGGCTGGCCGGGCCAAGGTAGCTGACGTCCAAATCCGGTAGGTTGGGCAAACTGGGGGCCGTCTGGGGGCCGCCGCCGTCGAATTTTAATCCAAGCGTGACGCTCTCCCCCAGGCTGATCGTGTCCCGGTCCAACGAGGTGGCGAAGGTTACCGCCGTCGCGGCGCGGGGAACCAAGCACAGGATCCACGCCGCCAAAACAACGAAACACCGGAACTCCTGAGGAGCCCGGCGGCCAACGAACATCATCTGACGCAGAATTTCCGTCACTCGCGTTCTATCAGTCTTGCCCGGCATCGTGGAATAACGCAAGTTCCACTTGGCCGACTTTTGTAATGAGCGGTCGCTATATAGACAACCATCGCGCAGTTTCGTTCGCGCGAAAAAGAAGCCCGAGCCCGTAGTGAGCTCGGTCATTTCCTGGCTTCCGCGCTCGGCTTGTGATTGCCCGCCACCGCGACCAGGAGGGCTTGGACCAAGCCATCGATCGTGTGCTGACTGGCCTCGACCGTCGGCTTAACTCCCAACGCGACCAGCGCTTTGGAGGTCTCGGGTCCAATGCTGGCGACCTTTGTTTGAGGATGCTTTCGGAGCAGGGCCGGCAGATCGAAGCGCGCATGGAAGTGCTCGACGGTACTGCTGCTGCTGAACGTCAACCAATCCGCCCCGTCCGCCTGCACGCGCGCGGCGATACCACCCGGATCCTCCGTTTCCGGCACGGTCCGATAGCAGGCGATGTCGTCCACGATGGCGCCCGCTTCGTCGAGGGCCTGCGGCAAATCCTGGTTTGCCACCTCGGCGCGCAACAAGCAAATCTTGAGGTTCTCGATGCTCTCGAATCCGGCGAAGGCCGCGGCGACCGCGGCCCCGAGCGCCTCGTCGGGCATGAGGTCCACCTGGAGGTGAAGGTCCTTGAGCCGGCCCGCGGTCGCCGGTCCGACGGCGGCGATGCGGGCGCCGCCCAAATCACGCATGTCATGAAAATGTTTGAAGAAGTGTTCAAAAAACTTCGTGACGCCGTTCGGGCTGGTGAATACCAACCAATCGTAGGCGTTGAGTTCGAGCAGCGCATCGACCAAGGCTTCGCGGTTCGTTGGGGTCTCGATCCGGATCGTGGGGACCTCAAGCACTTCAGCGCCGAGTTCGCCCAACCTCCGGGCGAGTTGGCCGGCCTGCTCCCGAGCCCGCGTGACCACCACGCGTTGGCCAAAAAATGGACGGCGCTCAAACCAATTGAGCTTGTCTCGCAGGCTCACGACCTCGCCAATCACGGCCACTGTGGGCGGACCGATCTTCTCCCGGGCGACTACCTCCCCGATGTTAGCCAGAGTCCCGGCGACGGATTGCTGTCGACCCGTCGTGCCCCAACGCACGAGAGCGATCGGCGTAGTCGCGACCATCCCGTGGTCCACCAGGGTCTTGGCGATATGTCCAATGCGGTCGGTGCCCATCATGATGACCTTGGTCCCCGGCGTCCGCGCCAACTGCTCCCAATCAATGCTCGACTCTTCTTTGGCCGGGTCCTCGTGGCCAGTAACCAGCGTCAGTCGCGAACAAATCCCCCGGTGGGTGAGAGGAATCCCGGCGTAGCTTGGAACGGCCACGAACGCCGAAACGCCCGGGACGACCTCAAAGCCGACTTTCGCGTCGGCCAGTTGCGCGGCCTCCTCCCCACCCCGCCCAAATACGTAAGGATCGCCACCCTTGAGGCGGACGACGGTCTTGCCGTCCCGCGCGCGGGCGATGAGCAATTGACTCAACTCCTCCTGGGAGATGGTCGACGCGCCGCCGCGCTTGCCGCCAAAAATAACCTCCGCCGACTGGGGTGCCAAGCGCAGCAAGTCAGCGTTGACCAGGGCGTCATAGACCACAACGTCCGCGCGTCCAAGCAACTCGGCCCCGCGCAACGTCAGCAATCCAGCGTCGCCTGGCCCGGCGCCCACCAGATAAACCATGCCTTTCAGTTTCATCTCGTCTCAGTGTATGCAACAAACTCCCCCACCGCAACGATTGGCCCTCGCCGATCGCCAAAGCGCCACACGGAGATCCCAGCAAGACAACGAAATAAAAGACTTGCAAGGAGCGGTTCATACGGCTGAATCGTCTCCTTCGCCCCCCACCGGCAGGGTCGATACAAAGTAACGAGAAAATCAGAGCAACGTCACCTGCCAATAATGCGGAAAAACTGAGCAGGCGCCCCTCCGGCCATGGTGGTGAACCGATAAGACAACCCGGGCGTTGTCGTCGTGAGCGCCGCGCTGGTATCTTGCACCCACGGGCCGCTGGCACTGTTCGACGTGAGAAGTTGAAATGTGGAGGCGGGTAGCAAGGTGACGTCAAAGTCGATCTGTACCATGCCGGCCGAGATGACTAGATGGGCCGCCGTAATGCTGGGAGTGGCAAACGCAAGCGTTCCGGCGAGGTCGGCAAAGATGGTACCTCCGCCCAAAAGGTCTGGCAGGCCGATGGTCAGGTCGGGCGCGGCATTTGATCCGAACGTGCCTCCGATAGCTCCGGAGACGGTTCTTGCCGTATTGACGACGTTCTTGTTGTTGATCGTGATCCTGGATATTATCGGCGTCCTGCCCAGTCCGCGGAGAAGGAGGGTAGCCGGCACGGCCCCGTCGGTCTGGCTGGCGGCCACGC
>Ga0316217_10000298_pt1 | contig 72048 bp, 58 predicted proteins | sample 1anoAmetaG_FD_203633 | JGI IMG/M metagenome (GOLD analysis project Ga0316217, IMG submission 203633) | Freshwater microbial communities from Trout Bog Lake, Wisconsin, USA - 1anoA | ecosystem: Environmental > Aquatic > Freshwater > Lake > Hypolimnion/Profundal zone | place: USA: Wisconsin... | reverse complement strand
CTGAAACTGAATTCGATTCATCTTCACGGCCTGCCTCCTTGGTAGGAAAGTACCGTGAGTTTAACCCCCAAGGGTGACAGAATATGTCGCACCGCTATTGCAGCGGAAGATCATCGCTAATCAGGTTCTTTTTTGAAACTATTGCAGTGCCTCTAAAAACTCCCTCCCCCCCGGCGGGGGAGGGTCGGGGTGGGGGGGAATCTGCCACGGAGTGAGTTGCGTCAACACTGCTGCAGGACCTTTTTTTGAGCAGCTCCGGGCTCCTTTATTACCTCACTCAACACCGATGGCGAGGGTGAGTGTCGCGTGCGCTATGACGATTTCGGCATCCCGCACTTCAGCTTCGACTTGGACCAGCCGCCCGAAGGCCTTCACTACCCGGGCATGTACCGAATATTTCCACCCCGGCTGCACCGCAGCAGGAAGCTGCGCTCCCCTGATGGCGGCCAGCACGCCGCCCTCCCCTTGCTGCTGACCTGCGGCTATCCCGCCCAGCTGGGCCATGCATTCCAAAAGTAACAGCGGCGGGAAACAGCCGCTACCGGTAGGAACGGCGAACTCGCCGGTGGCGCAGATCCCGGGCTCCCGGGCGATGATTCTGTCGATGTAGAGAAACGGCGCGCGATGCGGCAGATATACAGTTGGATCAGAGTTAATCAGGATCGCCTCCGTACCAGTCGATGGCATACAAGGGACCCTCGGGAGATGCGGCCAGGTACAGCCCTTTGGCGCCCGGGGCGAGCCTCAGCACCAGGGAGGTCATGGCAAGTCCGCCCATGGCAAGCGAGCGACCCAGGATCAGGCCCGGTTCCAGTCGGGGGGCGGACGGCAGACGGTCCAGGAGCTCCCTCTCGCCCGGGGCCGTGCCCGACAAGGCCACCAGGTCGGCCTCGCAAGGATCCGGCAGCAGCCGGTCGATCCCTTCGCGCACGGCCCCGCTCGCCAGCCGGCCGATGGTCCGCACCCCGCCGACGCCGGCCAAAACCTTCGCCTTGCGTTTACGCGCGTGATCCCCCCGCTCCAGGACCAGGATGCCGGCGCCCTCGCCGAACCCTGAGCCGTGGCTGCGCAACTGGCCCATCGCGCTGAACCCCTTCAGCATGAGCGGGGTCACTTCGTCCACCCCGCCGGTCAGGATGATGTCGGCCCGGTCCTCTTCGAGGAAGCGTAGCGCCATCAGGAAGGCGGATTCGGCCGAACAAAAGCGCTGGATGGTGGTGACGTTGGGCCCCTTGAGCTTGTGCTCGATGGAGGCGTTACTGGCCGAGGCGTTGGGCACGATATTGGGAAACAGCATCGGGACCATGCCCTCGGCGCCCGAGGTGAAGTAGCCGCGCAGGAACTCCTCCGCGTTGTTGATGCCGCCGAAACCGCACCCAAGGACGACGCCGATCCGGGCGGGATCGAAGGAGCCGGGGACAATGCCGGCGTCCTTGAGCGCCATGCCGGCGGCGACGACTGCAAAGAGGCTGCAGCGGTCGAACTTGCGGGCCTTGAGAGGCGGCATGAAGTCGGCGGCGCGAAAGGCGTCCGCCTTGCCCCAGAGCTGCCCGCTTTCTGCCAGGATACCCTCGGGAACCGGCTTGAGCAGGCACTCGCCGCGCTGGAGAGCCTCGCGCAGCGGGTCGATCCCCACCCCGGCGGACGAGATGGCGGCGAGACCTGTGACGACGGTGTCGTGGTAGGCTTGATTCACGGTAGTCCTCATCATGCTGAAATTACCAGGGAAGTGATGTTCCCGCCGAAGGCGAAGGAATTGGACAGGGCTATCTTGGCCGGGCTGGGCCTGGGCCCCGCATGGCAGTAGTCCAGGTCGCACTCCGGGTCAGCCCCCCTGAAGTTGAGGGTCTGCGGGATGATCCCCTCGTTGAGGGCGACCAGGGTCGCCAGCGCCTCCACGCTTCCCGCGGCTCCCAGGCAGTGGCCGGTCATCCCCTTGGTGGATACCAGCGGCACCAGGTGCGCCCGGTCCCCGAAGACCAGCTTCATCGCCTTGGATTCCACCGCATCGTTAAGCGGAGTGCCGGTGCCGTGGGCGTTCACCCAGCCGACCTGGTCGGCCGATACCCCGGCGTAGCGCAGGGCGTCGCTCATGGCGCGCGCCGCGTCCGTTCCGCTGGGGTCCGGGGCGGTCATGTGATAGGCCTCACCGGCTGCGGCATAGCCGAGCACGTAGCCATAGATGCGGGCGCCGCGCCGCTTCGCCTCGGCCTCGTCCTCCAGCATCAGAAAGGCGGCCCCCTCGCCAAGCGAGATCCCCTGGCGCCCCAGGCTGAAGGGGGAGCAGGGCGACGGGTCGACCACCTTCAGGGAGTTGAAGCCCGCGAAGGTGAGTATGGAGAGGCAATCCGAGCCGCCGCACAGGGCCGCCTTCACCCGGCCGGTCGCCACCAGGTCGGCCCCCCAGCCGATGGAACTTGCCGACGAGGAGCAGGCCGTGGTGATGCTCACCTGGTAGCCGCACAGGTTGTAGGTGGCGGCGATACTGGTCGCGGTGCGGTCCGGCAGAAGCCCGCGCAAAAGCGAAGGGTCGCCCCGCTTCCCGGTGAGGCTCACGCGCAGCCACTCCTCGGACTGCAGCATGCCGGAAGCACCGGCTCCCAGGGATATCCCGATGTCGTAGGGCGAATAGTACGAGGCAACGGCGCTGTCGCGCAGCGCCTCGCCGGCCGCGATGATCCCGAACTGGTCGACGCGGGACAGTTTCCTCGCCTCGCGAGGAGCAAAGTAGTCCAGCGGGTCGTAACCGTGCAGTTGGGCACCGATGCCGGAGCCAAAGCAGCCGACCTCGAAGAGGTCGATGGGACCGATCGCGCTGCGGCCGGCAAGCAGAGACTCCTTGAATGAGGCGACGTTCCTGCCGGCGGCCGAGAAAATCCCCAGTCCGGTTACCGCTATTTTGTTGTGCTGCATTGACTTCATGACAACTCCGTTCGCCCAAGGTTCATAGCATGCCGCCGTCAACGACCAGGCACTGGCCGGTGATGTAGGATGCGCGCTCCGAGGCAAGAAAAGCCACCACCTCGGCGACTTCCTCGGCCCGCCCGATGCGACCGAGCGAAGCGTTCTTGATGATGCCTGCCACCAGGTCAGGCTTCATGCCGGCAGTCATCTCGGTTTCGATCAATCCGGGCGCAACGGCGTTGACCCTGATCCCCATCGGCCCCATTTCACGGGCCAGGGACCGGGTGAAACTGAGCGCCGCACCCTTGCTGGCGGCGTAGTTGGTTTGTCCCGCGGTGCCGGTGAGAGCGGAGACGGAGGAAAGGTTCACGATGACTCCCCGGCGTTTGGCGATCATCTTGCGCGTTCCCCACTTGCAGCAGTGGAACAGCGGGTAGAGATTGCCCTTGATCACGGCGTCCCAGTCGTCATCAGACATCATGGGGAGATAGCAGTCGCGCAGTATCCCCGCGTTGTTGACCAGTATGTCGATGTGGCCGCTCCCCTTGCTGGCGGCGTCCATGAGGGCGCGCGCCCCCTCGGAACTGGCGACGTCGGCCCTGACCGTACTGATGGAGCCGGTGAGCCCGGCGGCCTCGAGGGTCAGCTGCGCGGCAGCAGCATCGTTAGAGAGGTACGCCGCGCTGACCTGCGCCCCCAGTCGGGCGAAGTGCAGCGAGATGGCGCGACCGATGCCGCGCGTACCGCCCGTGACTACGACCACCTTATCCTTGAATTCCATAATAGCTCCGCAGACTGAATACTTTCAAGGTATGCCTTAAAGTATCAGTTGATCTTTTGTAGTTGGTTTCCATTCCCAAAGAAGGAGGCCACTCAGCCGTTGCGGCAGCGCTTCCCCCCTCCCGACCTCCCCCCTCCGGGAGGAGGAGAGCTAATGATGAGCTTGGTTCCCAAGTCCCCTCTCCCGGAGGGAGGGCCAGGGCGGGGAAACCAGCTTCACATCGGCTTGATCCTGCTGCGCCCAAGGCGCTTCAGCTGCTTCCAGGACGGCCCGCGCACCGGGAAGTGACGCAGCGCGTCGAGCATGGCGTCGCTCATGTTGACCTCCATGCCGGGAGCCACCCAGTTGCGCCGCGCCAGGGCCCGCTGCGCCACCATGTCGCACATGGTCTCCCTGATGGCCGGCGCGATGTAGAAGACCGGCTCCAGGAGGCAGGTTTCCGGGGTGATGATGCCGTCCCGGATGGACTGGTGGTAAAGCGCCGTTCCCGGGTAAATCCGGATGCCGGTCATGGCGATGACCGCGCTCGGCGCCAGTTCATCCATCAGGGCAAAGCTCTCGTCGATGGTCGCCTCGCTCTCCCCCGGTCCGCCAAAGAGCATGTAATGGGCGAAGTCGACCCCCAAGTCACGGCAAAGCAGCGAAGCGCTGCGTATCTCGTCGACGCCGAAGGACTTTCCCAGACTGGTCAGCATCTGCGGCGAACCGGACTCGGAGCCGAACTCAAAAGCGTCACAACCGGCGGCAACCATCGCCTGAAACAGCGAAGCAGTGACAAAACCAGGGTTGATAAAGGCCGACCAGTTAATGGACAGCTTCTCGCGCACCAGGGTACGACAAAGCTCCTCGGCAAACTCGGGAGGATAGTTGAAGATGTCATCGACAAAATATATATAACTTACGCCGTGATCGTCGACCAGCGAGCGTATCTCTGCGATGATCTCGCTGATAGGGCGCAGCCTGAGCTTGCTACCTTCCAGCAGCGGGTAGGTGCAGTAGATGCAACTGAAAGGACAGCCGCGCTTGGTCTGCAGATTGGCCATGCCCCCTTGGATGTAGTAGCGCTCGACCGGGAAGAGCCTGCGGTCTGCCTGGGCGATCCGTCGCAGCGGGGTTGCAGGAACAAAAGCGGTCATCCCCCTGGCGAGCACGCCCGGCAGGGAATCGGCCGGCAGCCCGGCTTCAAGCAGGGCTATCAACTTCGGCAGCACCTCTTCGCCTTCTCCGACCACGCCGAAATCGGCGTCCAGATGAGCGAGCAACTGCACCGGCATGATGGAAAAGCCCGATCCTCCGATGATGGTCGTCGCCTTGCCCCGGCACCGTTCGATGATCGCCCTCACTCCTGAGAGGTAGGACTTGGCTCCCGGAAAGGTGACATTATCGATGTTTCTGATGGAGATGACAACGGCGCCGGGCGGAAAATCGCTCAGCGCCTGGTCCAAAGCGGCATCAGGGTCTTCGGCAAACAGCAGGTCCAGCATCCGCAAACGGTGCCCGCGATCCTCCAGAGGGCCGGCGAGATAGGAAAGCCCCAAGGGGAACACCGGATAAGGATTCTGCTCCCGGTTTGCCGAGACAAGAAGGATGTCCATCACACTCCCAGGTAGTTCATAAGCGAGGTGAGCCCTTGGGCGATGGGCTGCGGTAGCGTGTACTGCAGCACCCCCTCCGCGTCGGTCAGGGCATGAACAGTGCGACCGCGGGCCGACAGCTTGCCGTCCTCGCCTATGATCTGGCAGATGAATTCCAGGGTGGCGGTCTGCTTGCGGGCCAGGGTGGTGCGCACCTTCAGCTCCTCGCCGAAGCGGGCGGGTCTCAGGTATTTGAGCTCCAGTGAAACCACCGGCGCCCGGAAACCTGCAGCCGCAATCTGGGCCGCGTCCACGCCGAAGCGGCCGGCCAACTCGTTACGCGCCTCTTCCATCCAGGCGACGTAGTGCCCGTGCCAGGCGACCTGGTAGGAATCGACCTCGTTGAAGCGGACCCGGATGACTGTTTCATGGTAGTTCATTGCGGCCTCGGGGCTTGGCATTTTTTTAAACGACTTCAAGGACCTTAAGGACTTTAAGGACTTGAGAATTCAATTGTTTAGATAGTTCGGTACTTACCTGTCCATCCACTTACCAGTTTACCCGAATGCGGGCTTTACCTGATTGCAGGCCTGTCGATTTCGCTGTCGATCCAGCGATTGAATTTCCGCAGGGCTTCGCCCTCCCCTACCTCGTAAAAGTTTGCGATGCCGGCGGTTTTTAGTGCCCGGTAGGTCCTCTCCCAGTACACCGGAAGCTGCAGCTCCCGCAGCAGAAAGCTGCGGATGTCGTCGGCGACCAGGTAGCTTTGGTTCAGATGGTTCATCAGGGGAAGGACCGGCTCGGCGTAGCGGTAGCCGGAAAAGATGTCCTCCAGTTCGCCCTCCAGTTGAGCCACCTGCGGGCTGTGCAGCGGAGCGTCGCAGGGAAAGCAGCGCGCGGAAAAAGCTCCGCTCGCCAACGCATCGGCCATGGCCTGGTCAACCTGTGGCTTTTCCCCCGAAAGGAGAAAGTGGCGTGAAGTGTTGTGGTTCGCCACATAGACCTGGTTATTGTTCGCCACGGCCTGCACCCGATCCAAGGTGAGGCCGATGACGCTGCCCATGGCGTAGCTCCGGGTCTTTCCCATCGAGCTGAGGCAGACGCCGACACGCCAGGTAAGTTCGATCCCCTGCTCCTCCGGAAGGGAGCCGCAGGCGACCAGAGCCGGGTAGATGCCCATGCTGTGCTGGGCGACCAAGTCGGGCCAGACCCCGTGACGGCGCAACCGGCGCAGCTGGTACAGGCTTTGGGCGACACCCAGCAGCTGCAGTCCGACCTGGTCGGTGTCCGGCTCCTTCAGCCAGCTGAATTGCACCAGGTCGAAATGTGCCTGCTGCCGGACCAGAGCGACTATTTGCGCGTAGTCGGGGTCGTCGGGCAACAAAGCGCCGGGCGAAAACGGCTGTCAGGGAAACATGAAACAGTTCATCGGATACGGACTCCTGCTACTGGAATCTGACAGAGTACGTTATAGCGCAATCCTCTGGCTCCTCTTGATGGCACTGCGGAACCCGAAATTCATCGGCACGAATACCTGCAGCGAGCGATGCAGCCTGAACATGCGCCGATACATGGACGTGAGAGAATAAAAGGAACTGTTAAGCCAGTCGTGCCCCGCCTGCAGCTCGGCTGCAGTCATCCCGGAGGGGGCGAAGTTGACATGCCCCATGTCGTAGTCGCGCCAGTCATTGCAGGTGATGCGCCCCTCCTGCTCCAGCCGGTCCCGCACCCGGGTGCCCGGATAGGGGGTCAGGATGGGGAAAATGGCCGCCTCAAGCCGGGCCTGCTCGCAAAAACGCAGTATCGGCTCGAAGATGGCCGGCGTGTCTCCGTCGCAGCCCAGCACGAAGGAGCCGAGAATGCCGATCCCCTGTCCCTGTATGGCCCGGATGTTCGCCAGATAGGTATCGGCTTGGTTGGTCCGCTTGCCCAGTGCCGCGAGGGTCTGCTGGTTCAGCGACTCGAAGCCGACGAACATGCCGTAGCAGCCGGCCTCTCCGGCGGCTTTCAGCAGTTCGCTGTCCTGGCCGAAGTTGATCGGTGCGTGGGAGAGCCACTTAAGCCCCATGCCCCGCATGCCGGCGAAGAGCGCAAGCGCGTAGCGCCGGTTGGCCACCAGGTTGTCGTCCACGAAAAAAACGAAAGAGCCACCCTTGCGCAGCAGCTGCAACTCGGCCAAAACCTGGTCCAGGGGGCGTTCCCGATAGGTTTTGCCGAAGAAGGAGGTGACGGAGCAGAATTCGCACTCATGGGGACAGCCGCGGGTGGTTTGCACGGTGTTGGTAAGCAGATACCCGTGGTCGGAGAAGATTTCCCGCCGGGCGGTCGGAATGCAGGCCATGTCGAGCAGGGCGGAGGCCTGATAGGTCTTCTGCAGGTTGCCGTTCCTGAGGTCGTCCAAAAGGCGGGGCCAGACCAGGTCGCCCTCGCCCACCACGACGGCATCCACGTGGTTCAGCGCCTCCTGCGGCAGGTTACTGGCATGAAAGCCCCCCATGACGACGGGAATCCCGCGGGCTCGAAAGGCCGCGGCGATCTCGTAGGCGCGGGGAGCCTGGGGGGTCATGGCGGTGAGCCCCACCAGCTGCACGTCGCAGCCGAGGTCGAGCGGACGCATGTTCTCGTCGCCCAGCACCACCTCCCACTCGGGCGGAGTGGCTGCCGCTATGGCGGCCAGGGAGAGGGAGGGGAACTTGAATCCCAACTCCCCCCAGAGCCTTCCCTTGGGCCAGCCGGGAGAGACCAGCAGGAGCTTCATGAATTGTGCTGCTCGATGAATTCGGCCATGGTCCGCACCGAACGGAACACCTTGGCGCCGACCGCGGCATCCGGCACCGACACGCCGAAGGCGTTCTCCATCCCCACCACGAGCTGCAGGGCGTCGATGGAATCAAGGCCCATCCCCTCGCCGAAGAGCGGGGCGTCCGTTTCTATGTCGAGGGCCGACATCCCATCGATGCGCAGGCTGTCGATGATCATTTCTTTCACCTGCTGAATCAGTTCATCGCTCATCTGTATCCCCTTGCTGCCTTAGAGTGTCAATCGGTAAAATAATCGAAGAAGTTGTACCACTGGTCGGGGTAGGCCCTGATATAGCGCTCGAAAACCCGCAGCACCTGCTCGGTCCCCTCCCGGATGACGCGGTCGCGCTCGCCGCGCGAGGCCCGGAAAAAGATCGGCTGCTCCATGACCGCGGCGTAGCGCCCACCTTCGAGCGGGACGAACACCGGGATAACCGGCGCGCCGCTTGCCAGCGCCAGGTAGGCGGCGCCCAGCGGGATCTGGACCGGCCTGCCGAAGAAGTCCAGGCTGGTGGTGTGCGAGGAGCCGTCCCGGTCCCCGAGAATGGCGAGCACCTCGTTGCGGTTCAGGGCGCGGACCGCCTCGATGATAGCCAGCGGCGAGGTTTCGTTGCGGTCCACGTAGATGAAGTTGATGCCCCGCTCCTGGCGCAAATGCTCCCGCTGGCTGTTGACCTTGGCGTCGGGCTCCCGGAAGGTGAGGATGTTCATCCGGTACCCCTTCTCGGCCAGCCCCAGCCCCCCGAGCTCCCAGTTCCCGAAGTGGGGCGAGATCAGTATGGCACCCTTGCCGGCGGCAATGGCGTCGTTTAGGGGAGCCTCGCAGGTGGTGCGCCCGATCAGGGCGAGCAGCCGCGGGCCGCGCAGCCCCATCATCAGCATGATGTCGCACCAGTTGCGGGCGAACTTGTAGAAGGAGGTGAATACCAGCCGTTCCACCTTCCGGCTGCCGGTGACGACGGTCAGATTCCTGCGCAGGGAGCGCCGTTTTCCAGGCAGCACCAGGTAAAAGAGCCCCCCCGTGAAGAGCGCAAACGGGGCGTGCAGCAACCGCGGGACAACGAGAGTAAAGAGCCGGATTAATACGAGATTGATATTGCTGTAGAGTGCCAAGATTGTCTTCTCTTCTGTCGATTCTGTTCGGCAAAGCCTGCTGTTATCCCGTGGTGTTGCCCCGGCGCTTGTCCGCAGGCGGCGCGGCCACGAATTCGCGCTCCCAGGCAGAGTCGGCGATCTCCGCATAGCTCTCGGCATACTCGTCGAGGGCCGGAGCCAGCGAGGTGAACATGTCGGCAGCCCCCTCGTGGGTCGCGTAGGCCCCCTCGGTCTCGAACATCTCGCGCCCCACCTCGGGGTGGTCGATCAGCATGCAGGGGCGCAGCAGGTTCTCATGGCTCCCCTGTTGCTCCCTGATCTTGGTGAAGAGCGGCGAGCGCAGCGCCTCCTTGAGGGAGGTGCGGCGGATGTTGTCGACGGCGATGTGGCAAAAGACGCAGGGCTCGATGTCCCCGTTGGCGTTGACGTGGAAGTACTTGCGCCCCCCGGCAATGCAGCCGCTGATGATCGGCCCGTCGTTCCAGAAGTCGATGAAGAGCATCGGCTTGTTGGCGCGGTACTCGATGGTCGTGCGGCGCATGAAATCGCGCTGCTCGGGGGTCGGCATCAGGGCGATCTCGGGGTTGCGGCCGATCGGCACGTAGGAGAAGAGCCACATGGCGAAGCATCCCTTCTCTACCAGCATGTCGATGAAACCGCCGTCGGTGATGATGTCGGTGTTCCTGCTGGTCTGGGTGAAGGAGGAGCAAAAAGAGAGGCCGGCCTCGCGCAGCAGGTCCATGGCGTGCATGACCTTCTGGAAGTGCCCGGCCCCGCGGCGCTCGTCGGTCTCCTGTTGGTAGCCTTCCAGCGAGAACGAGGGCATGACGTTACCCACCTCGATCAGGCGCTGCACCATCTGCTCGTCGATCAGGCCGCCGTGGGTGAAGACCAGGAACGCCATGTCGGAGTGCTTGCGGAAGATCTCGAAGATGTCCTGCTTGAAGAACGGCTCGCCGCCCGAGATGACGGCGAAGTAGACACCCATCTCCTTCATCTGCTCAAGTACGGAGTCGATCTCGTCCAGGGAGAGCTCCAGCGACTTCTGATAGTCGCCGGCATAGCAGCCGTAGCAGGTCAGGTTGCACTTCATGGTCGGACTGATGACGACCGTCGAGGGAGGATAGTACCCTTCCCGCTCCTGCCAGGCCTTTCTCTTGTTGGTGCCGGACAACAGGTGATTCACCAGCAGGTTGGTGATCCACTTGTCGCGCTGGTTCGGGTGCAGGTCGCGCAGGATGCGCCTGGGGAACTCGATGCTGGGGTGATTCTCGCGGATCAGCCCGCGCACCCACCGGATGCGCTCCTTGTAGTAATCCTTCTTGGGGATGAACTCCATCAGGTGGGTCATGCGCGCCAGGTTTTCGTTGGACGAATTGGTCGCAAGCGAAAGGAGCATGGAGACGATCTTGTCACGTGAATATCTTTTCAGACTGGCCAGCATAGAACACATTCTCCCGGACTTTCATTGAGGTTGCTGCGCGGCGGGCAAAAAAGAGAACAGCAGCACCGGGGAGCCGAGGTCAGACAGCATCCGGTTTTGCCAATATCTTTAAAGCCAAGTTATGGCTTCCGGGCGGGCACTGCAACTATTTTAGACAATATTGCGGCCATTGTACACTAGATGGCATTTTTAGCAACTGGATTTATGAAAAAGCGCCAATTCGTTTGACACGGGGGGCGGCAGCAGCGCAAGTTGAAGAGCGGGTTTGAACGCGCCTTTACCTCCGTTTTTCGGCTATTCCAGTTCGTGTGCAAGATTGCGCCTGCCAAGGCCGCCTACATGTAGCGCAAAAAGGTCATGCAGATGTTCCAGGTGTCACGGACAGGCCGGTAATGACTAGTCAGGCGCCCGTCGGCGACCCGCGCCGCTATCGGCAGGGAGCCCACGACAAACCCGGCGCGCCAGGCTTTCAAAAGGATCTCCATTTCCAGGTCGTAGCCGGCGGATTTCAACGTCACCTGACGCAGCAGCGCGGCCGAATAATAGCGGAATCCGGACTGGCTGTCGGTTATTTCGAAGCCGGTGCGCTTCCTCATGCACCAGACCCCGAAGCGGTTCCAGGAACTGCGCAGCCCCGCCATCTCCACGAACTGGGAATAACGGGAGGCGATCAGGATGCCCATCCCCCCCGACCGGGCGTTGTCTATCAGGTAAGGTGCCGCGGCGACGTCGTGCTGTCCGTCGGCGTCGAGCGTCACCACGGCGTCGAAGCCGTTGGCGAGCGCCCAGTCAAAGCCGGTACGTAGAGCCATCCCCTTGCCCAGGTTGTGCGGATGGCTGATGACGGTAAGCGGCAGATTCCGGATTAGGTCCAGGGTCGCGTCGCTGGAGCCGTCGTTTACCACCAGGAGGGGCAGGCCGGTTCCCAGTGCCTCGTGAACTACGTCAAGTATGGTCTTTTCGGCGTTGTAGGCCGGTACGATCAGGCAGATTCCCATGCAGCCGTCATCTCCCTTAAAGTTTGAAACTTGAACGTTTGCAGCAACTCCCTGAGCCTGCCGGTCGACGCGCTCCTCGGTCCGTAGCTCACGAAGGACCTCAGGGGCGGCAGCGCGAGCCGCGGCCCGCAGGCCTCCATCTCCCGGGGATGCAGGTAGAGTAGCGCCGGCTTCCCGGCGGCGTTCAGCTGCTCCACGGTGCGGCGGATCAGCGCGAGGGGAAAGAATCGGAAGCCCCAGCCCCCCCCGGTCGGCAGGTTGCCGATGAGCGACGGCGTCACCATGGGAGGCAGTTCCAGGATGGGCCCGTCACTGGTCGCAATAGCGAAGGGGGTGCGCGGTCCGCACCTGTCACCGACGAAGGGGAGCGGGTTGTAGCTGGAATCGTAGCGGTACCCTTCCTGGCGCAGGATGTCGAGCGCCCAGGGGGTGTCGGGGCCCAGCGACCACTGTGGAGCACGGAACCCCGCAGGCGGATAGCCGACCTGCTGCTGGATGATTTCGGCGGTGCGGCGCAGCTCGCTGCGGAACCCGTCGGGGCCAAGCAGCGGCACCAGGGTGTGGGAGTAACCGTGTGAAGCAATCTCGTGCCCCTGAGCGGCGATCATCGGGACCAGCGAGGGGTCCGCCTGCGCCACCGAGCCGAGCACGAAGAAGGTGGCCTGCACGCCGCACTCCTCCAAAAGCCCCAGGATTTTCTGAGTATTCTGGCGCACGCGCCATTTTTCCGCCGGAACAGCCGGCCCGGCCGGCGCGGAGCAGCAGTGGTACCAGTCTTCCAGATCGATTGTTATGGCGTTAAGCACCAACCTTGCATTCTCCAGGGAATCAATAAGTTGTTTACTAGTACACTATCGGGGCGCAGGTGTCAATTTCAGAGGGTCGGCCTCCCTGACTCTGGCGCCGGCATGCACTGGCAGGGGGATTTCCTCAAAAAGACCTTTAGCGGATGGCGATCTTGCGGCAGACAGTCACTACCTCGTCTACATCAGCCGCCCCGCAGCTGTCCAGCAGCCCGGCACTGAACTTCAGGCGCTTCTGGAAGAAAATGCCCAGCGGGAGCAGCAGCCAGTTGTACCAGAAGAGCGCCTCGCGGCGCCGATGGGTCAGGAACCAGATGCCCAAGCGAAGCAGGCGCGGGTTGGCCGGCTGCATGCCGTAGGGGGCGGTTTTCTCGGGCTCCAGGCCGCTTTGCGCCAGCATGCCGGCAAACTCAGCCGGGTCGTAGCGGCGCACGTGACCGACCAGGGCGTCGAATTCGGTCCAGCTTGCCGCGTGGATCGGCACGGCGAGGATCAGCACACCGTCGGGCTTCAGCACGCGGCGCAGCTCCGCCAGGGCGCCCCGGTCATCCTCGACGTGCTCGATGATGTCGAAGGCGCAGACCAGATGAAAGCTGTCGTCCCCGAAGGGAAGCGCGCCCACCTCTCCCCTTTTGGCAAGCGCTCCGGCTGCGTTCAGGCGCTCGACGACCGGTGCGCTGATATCGATAAAGTGCGTGCCGGCAACCGGCAACCGGGGGCGCAGGCCGGGGCCCACCTCCAGGCGCGCGACGGCTCCCGGCAAAAGGCCCGCTATCAGCGGCCAGGTGTTGAAGCGCTCGGGGCGCGCGAGGCGTGCCTGGGACCAAAGGGCATCGTAAAAGTTCAGATTGGTGCTGACCGCGTCCCGTTTCGCCGGGGCGGCCTTGCTGCTTGCTGGCATCTGGCTGTAATTCCTTGTCTTTTGCGCCGAAAGCTTCAGGCGGGGTTTTTCGGTTCGGCCTTTGCCATGTCCTGCACCACGAACCTGCCGCAGACAAAACAGAGCAGGCCGGCGAGCGCCATGGCAAGCGGGGTGATGAGGAGAGCGCTGCGCAGCCCCCACTGGTCGGAGAGCCAGCCCAGGATGGAGGGTGAAAAAGCGTCGCCCAGGGCATGGATGAAGAAGATGTTGACCGCGAAGGCCATGGCACGCACCGCGGGCGGAGTGACGTTCAGGATGACCGTATTAAGCGGGCCGGTGTTGAGGAACAGGAAGAACTCGGCGACGAAGATCGCCCCCATGCAGGAGGTCAGGCCGGGCGCCAGGATAGCCCAGGCGGCGAAGGGGGTGCCGATCAGGAAGCCCCAGCCCGAGACGTGCAGGTACCCGGTGTCGCTCTTTTTCTGCCAGCGGTCCCCGAGCCAGCCGCCGGCCAGGGTCCCCAGAATCCCCGCCAGCACCGTCGTGGCACCAAAAAGCGTGTTCCCCTTCGCCACGTCGAGTGCGTGGAAGCGGAACAAAAAGGAGGGGATCCACTGGGCGAGCCCGCCGATGGCGAAGGTCATGGAGGCCATGGCGAGCGTGTTGCAGACAAAGGAGCGGTTTTTGAAGAGGTCCCCGTAGCCGCCGGGCGGCTTTGCCTTGGGAGCCCCTGGCGCCTGCTCGCCGCCGCGCGGAGGCGTGCGCAGTAGCGCGATGGGGACCGCCAGCAGCAGTCCGGGAGCGCCCACCAGCAGGAAGGCGGCATGCCAGCCGTAATGCTGTCCCAGCACCCCGCCCAGCAGGTAGCCGAGCGCGCTGCCGACCGGAATCGCGACATAGAACCAGGAGAGGATCTCGCCGCGGCGCTCCTTGGGGAAGAAGTCGGCGATGAGACCCGGCGACACGGTGCCGAAACTCGCCTCGCCCACCCCGACGGTGGCCCGTGCCGTCAGCAGGGTCCGGTATCCGGGAGCAAAGCCCGCCAGGGCGGTGGCGAGGCTCCAGACCACCAGGCCTCCCGAGGCGAGTTTGACCCGGCTCCAGCGGTCGCCCAGCCAGCCGAAGAGCGGCGCAAGCATCAGGTAGCTCAGCATGAAGGAGCTGCCCAGGAACCCGAGCGCAGTATCCGAGAGCCCCAGGTCGATCTTGATCAGCGGAAAGACCGCGAAGAGCACCTGCCGGTCGATGTAGTTGAGCAGGTTGACCGCCAGCAAAAGCCCCAGGGCGTAACGGCAGTAGGATTGAGAAATCGGCCCAGCTTTCATACAGTTTGCGTCCTCCGGGACTAAGAAGAAACTCAGGGTCTACGCCCCCCACGTAAAACTCACGCTGCCAGTCAGTCCCCCCTATGAAATAGGGGGGAAGCCGAACGCAGTGAGGCAGGAGGGTTTTCAGCAGGGAGAAGGACCCCCCTGTCTCGCTACGCGAGCCTTCCCCCCTATTTCATAGGGGGGATACTACCTGCCCCTACTTTTGCTAAGCCGTAGGGTGGGCACTCCGTGCCCACGCGGCACCTACGATGCCGCCTCGCTGGGCACGGGGTGCCCACCCGACGAAATTCCAAAACGACATCAGCCATGGCGTTGAATCTCACAGTTCCTGCACCGCCTGCTGCGTCCTCTCCACGATTTCCCCGGGCTCCTCGAAGCGAAAGTGCAGCGGCTTTCCGAAGGTCACCGTCACCTTGCCCCGCTTGGGGAAACTCGCGTCGGGCGGCAGCACCTGGTCGGTGCCGCTGATCTTGATCGGCACCACCGGCAGCCCCAACTCCTTAACCATGAGACCCAGCCCCATCTGAAAGGGCTGCATCTTCCCCACCCGGGTGTGGGCCCCCTCCGGGAAAATGAGGATGTTTATGCCGGCATCGGCCAGTTTCCCCATGAATTTGAGCGATCCGCTGAACCCCTGGCTTTGGGGGAGCGGGAACAGGTTGAAGAGCAGCGAGCTGTACTCGTAGCAAAAGCGCCGCCAAAGCGCACTCCAACCCTTATGCTCCCCGAAGAAGAACTCGGCCCAGGCGGCGGTGGCGCTACTATAGCGAAGCTTTTCCGGTAGCGCAAACATAACCGAGGGCTGGTCGAAATAGCTCAGGTGGTTCGCCACGAAAAAGACCGGCCCGCCCAGGTTTTCCAGATGCTCCAGCCCGCGCACCTCCAGGATGACGAAGCTGATATAGACGGGGTAGTGGAACACGGTGTCCCAGGCCTGGCGCAGCCAGCGGGCCAGGGGCGCGTTGGTCCAGAAGCGGAAATGGTCGCGCTGGGTCAGCTTTTCGCGCTTCGCGATGATCTGGCGCAGGTCCGAGACGCGCGCCTGCGGCCCGATCTGGGAGTCGTCGATGTCCAGGCGGTACTCCTGCTCCAGGAAATTGACCAGTTCCAGCCGGTCGATGGAGGTGAGCCCCAGGTCCGCAACCAGCAGGGACTCCTCGCGGATCTGGGCGGCGGCGGTGCCGGTGACCTTGGCCAGCAGGTTGATCAGGCTGTCGCGACTCGCGTTGGCGTCCCCCCCCTCGGCCCCTTTCTTCACGGCTTCCTTGACGGCGAACTTCTTGATCTTCAGGGTGGTCGTCTTGGGGAATTCCGGCTCGTCCCAGACGGTGTAGCCGGTGATCTGGTGCATGGCGTCGAGGCTCTGGTTGGCCTGACCGACGATCTCCTCCGGGGCCTTGCCGCTTTGGTCCAGTAGCAGCACGGCATGCACCTCTTCCCCCCCTCCCCGCTCCAATCCGATGACGCAGGACTCCTTCACCCCGGGGACCTTGTTGAGCACCGCCTCCAGCTCGTCGGGATACACGTTCACCCCGGCCCCGGTCACGATCAGCTCCTTCTCCCTTCCCTTGATGACCAGCCAGCCGTCGGGACCGATCTCCCCCAGGTCGCCGGTGCGAAACCAGCCGTCCGCCGTGAAGGCCTCCCGGGTCGCCTGCTCGTTCTCGTAGTAGCCGGGAAAGACGTTGTCCCCGCGCGCCAGGACCTCCTTCTCCTGCAGCTTCAGCTGCACTCCCGGCAAGGGGGGACCGACCGCACCCGCCACCTGGCGCTCCATGGTGTTGACGCAGAGCACCGGGGAGGTCTCGGTGAGCCCGTACCCCTCCAGCACCGTGAATCCCATGGCGCTCCAAAAGTTGAAGACCTCGGGGTCCAGGGGGGCGCCCCCCGAGACGAAGACGGTGAAGTTTTTCCCGAACTTGCTTTGCACCGGGAAGAAAAGGAGCTTTCTGGCACCCTTGGGCAGACCCGACGCGAAACGGGACAGTCCCCGGAACACCCCCGCCAGGTGTTTTTCGGCCAGCTCCCGCTCGATGGTCGTCTTGAGCAGCTGCATGAGGCGCGGCACGGACATGATGACGTAGACATCCTCCTCGCTGAGCGCCTCCATGATCGCGGAGGGCTTGAGGGCGCCCAGGTACACGATGCTCGCCCCGCGGTAGATCGGGGTGAAGAAGCCGCCCATCTGCTCGAACATGTGGGACAGCGGCAAGAGCGAAAGGAAACTGAAGTGCGGGGTGATGATCGGCACCTGCCGGTTGATCTGGGTCATGTTGGCGATCAGGTTCTTGTGGGTCAGGATGACCCCTTTCGGGTTACCGGTGGTGCCGGAGGTGTAGATCAGTTGCGCGATGTCGTCGGGGGCGGGTGCCGCCAGCCCGCTGGCGGGCTGCACGTCTTCCAGCAGGTAGTGCAGGTGCTCCAGCAGCAGGGAAGGTCCTTCGGTGATCCACTCGGCCTTGAACCGGCTTTGCAGCACGAGTTTCGCCTTGGTAAGGCCGCGGATCGAGTCGGCCCGCGCCTGGTCGGACATGAAATCGACCGGGACGGCGACCGCACCGCGCACGATGATGCCCCAGTAGGCGATCGCCCACCATGAGGAGTTGGGGCCCCAGATCAGCACCCGGTCGCCCGGCTCGACGCCGTTTTGCGCCAGCAGGCTCGCCATCTTCAGGGAAAGCTCGTGGCACTGGCGATAGGAAACCACCAGCCGACGCACCCCGGTGCGGTTCACAAAGGCGGTCTTGTCACCAAGCCCCTGGAAGGTATTGAAGAGATCGATCAATGTCTGCATAGCTGCTCCTTCGACCAAGGGGGATAGGCTGACGGCTCTGTCGTTTGGCTCCTGAACAGACTCAGGCAGCACACGATGACCGGTCGCTCCCGGGATTACCCGTAGCCTGGCAACTGCCACAGTCATGGCAGGCCCTTCGGCTACGACCTCTAGCCAAAGTGAAATGCCCCGGTTTTATGATAAGCTAATCTCTGATTATTTAAAATATGTGATTATATACAGCTAACTATGCAAGTACCACCAGGTCGCTGCCGGAGCACCACTGCCGCTCGATAATATGTAAATGTACCATAGTTCGAAGATTCTGATGCTGTTGATCTATTTGGAGCCCTCATGCGACAGACTACGAAGGCCGCCCTAGGTACCCTGAAGACCTTGCTCACCGCCGTCGTTCTTTGGCAGGCCTACACTTGCCCAGCCCGGGCAGAGTCACCTCCCGGCTCGGGGAGCGCCCTGCCGGTCGCGACACAGCCGGCCGCCTTGGCACAGCCGGCCGCCTTGGCACAGCCGACCGCCTTGGCACAGCCAACCGCCTTGGCACAGCCAACCGCCTTGGCACAGCCAACCGCCTTGGCACAGCAGGCCGCCTTGGCACAGCCGACCGCCTTGGCGCAGCCGGCCGCCCCGGCACTTAGCTGGCGCCGGGACCCGGAGGAGTCACGCCGAGCCCAAGCCTTCGCCACCCCTGACGCGCCAGCGGCACAGCCGGGCCCGGATTCCGGCAAGGTTCTCAACTGGCAGACCGGAGCCGGCAGTAGCTATCTGATCCCCGGTCTGGAGGAGGCCGGGTTCCTCGGGCTGCTGAGCGCCTACGACCGGACCGTGCTGGGTGGCAAGCGGGAGCCGGACGGAGAGAGGACCTACGCCACCAACTTCTCGACCGCCTGGAACCATCTGAGAAAGGAGAACTGGACCTACGACACGGACCCCTTTAACGTGAACCAGATCGGGCATCCCTACCAGGGAGCGACCATGTACGGCATAGCGCGCTCGACGGGACTCGGCTTCTGGGAGTCACTCGCCTACAGCAACGTCGGGAGCTTCCTGTGGGAGATGGCGGGCGAAAACAGCCGCCCCTCCGTCAACGACCTGATCACGACCGGCAACTCGGGAAGCCTTTTGGGCGAGGCCCTGTTCCGGATGGCGCAACTGGTGCTCAAGGAGGACGGCCCCAGGCCGGACACCTGGCACGAGGTCGGCGCGGCCCTGCTTTCGCCGCCCACCGGCTTCAACCGCTGGGCCTTCGACGAGCGCTTCAAGACGGTGTTCCCAAGCTACGACCCGGCCACCTTTTGGCGCGTGCGCCTGGGCGCGAGCGTCAGCGGCAACTCGCAGCAGGCGGCGACTCTCGACTTCCAGATGTCCTACGGACTCCCCGGGAAACCGGGCTACAGTTACCGGCGCCCCTTCGACTACTTCGACTTCCAGATGGGCGGCCTCTCCACGGCGAGCAACCCGATCAGCTACGTGCTGCTGCGCGGGCTTTTGTACGGCAAGGATTACCATGCCGGGGAGAACTACCGGGGTGTCTGGGGGCTCTACGGGAGCTACGACTACCTCTCCCCCACCGTGTTCCGCGTCTCGACCACGGCCCTCTCGCTCGGGACCACGGGCCAGTACTGGCTGGCGCACGACCTGGCGTTGCAGGGCTCCCTTTTGGGGGGCGTCGGCTTCGGCGCCGCCGGGCAGACGCCGACCGCGGTCGGCGACCGTGACTACCACTACGGCGTGGCACCCCACGTGCTCCTGGCGCTGCGCCTGCTCTTTGACAACCGGGCCTCCCTGGAAATGATCGGACGCGGTTACTATGTGAGCGGGACGGGGTCCGACAATGCGGAGGGTTCGGAGCAGATCGCCAGGATCACCACCGGATTCACGGTCCGCGTCTTCCGGCGCCACGGCATCGGTCTCCAGTTCGTCGAATCGCTGCGCGACGCCCATTACGGCAGCCGGCCCGGCACTCACCAATCCGACGGCACGGTTAGCATCGTCTACACCTTTCTGGGTGACTCTCATTTCGGTGCCGTCGAATGGCGCGATCTCGCCAGCCGATGATGTCAAAGTGCTGTTCCAGGGAGACAGCACCCCTCCCTGCATTGTAGCTGTCGCGAAGCTCCAAATACCAGCGGTTCGCGAGATTCACGTGCTTTTACCTGCAGACAGGACGGGTACCCAATGCTTGATAAACGGGGCGGATTCTGACACAATTAATCGAAACGTAGGATGCACGGTAACAATGAAAGGGTTATCCGGTAAGGTTCATTCGGGCCTCATTGAGCGATCAGGCGTGAATAAGTGCGGAGTTTCCCGCAAGCAGCGCCTGACGTTCCGGCCCGAACGGAGGATGCAATGAAAAGATCATTCAACATGTTGCTGGCGTTTATGCTCATGGGCACCATGCTGTCCGGCTGCATCATTTGGCCGGGTTGGTGGGACGAAGGCGGGCGCGGGGGCCACGAGCACCACGGTGGCGGATGGGAGCACGGCGAGCACAGGTAGTATCCCGCTGGCACGCTGTCGTAAAAAAACGCATTGCGCAAGTACTTTGTCGCGATTATCTGCTATTTGCCAGGATATACAACTGCGAGCATCCTGACCGAGCGGCCTTCCCCGATTCAGCGTCCCGCACGACAAGCCGCAGCCAGATCCCCCCCAAGTCCTCCCCTCGATGAATATGGTTCACTAATTGAAGCGCCCTCCTGCTCTGCGGCACGATCATCGCCTTGCGCCCCTTGCAGGGGTATCGTATCTGGTCCATTGCATTTCTGCCGCGCAGCACCATACTGTTAGTAGCACCACCGGAAGCGCCGGGGCGCAGAGGGCCGTGCCGGCCGGGACAAGGCGGCACCCATCCGCTGTTCATTCCCTGCACAGCACAAAGTCACAGGTTCTGCCGGGTCTTAGCCCCAGGGTCGTCGGAAATGTTCAGACACTGCACAGTGGCGCAGCAGCAGTCAGCTGTTTAACTTACCGTAACTACAGAAGTTGCAATGTGGCACGCCCCTAGCATCTGGTTGCTCGGAGGTTACTGCCGTGCGAACAAGAAATGCGACAACCACGATCATCTGTCTGGTTTTATTGAGCGCATCCTTGTGCCACGCGGCTACGCCGGCCAAACTTCACGTCAGCGCCAGCGTCGCTCCTTTTTACAGTTTCAACGCCACACAGAATGTGGCGAGCTATCAGGTTAACAGTGTTGACCTCAAAAGAGGATATATAGACCTCCCCAACACCATCACGGTAAAGGTGAGAACGAACCTGACCGCCGGTGTTCCTGTCTTTGTCGAGAATTCGGCGCCGTCCAAAGTACTGGTCAAGGAGAGCGGCAGGTCCGGGTTTGCAGAGAATGCCTTCACGGTACAGACCTCGGACTATCGGCCCAACACCCCGTTCAGCAAGAGTTACGATGTGCGGGTCGTTTTGCCCGACGACGCTACGGAAGGCAACTTCCCACTGGTACTTTCCATCTCTTCGGCGATCTGATTCGCAGTCCCGCTTAAGCATAATTCAATTACCATCCTTACATCTCACCGCCTTCCTCTGCTAAGACCTGCCAAGCCCGGCAAATAACTGTCACAAATTTTTCTTTTGAAGTATAATTCGTTCGGCTAAATTGCACCTCCTGCGCAGCTGTCTTATCCAGGTCGCATTGGGCCTGAAAGAGCGCATCCTTGCACTTGCGCAATTTTTTTTGGGGGTTTTATGAACGTTGTCATCGTGGAGGACACCAAAACCATTCGGACCATGCTTGTTGCGCTTTTGGAGGGAGAAGGCTGCCACAACGTGGTTTCGGCAGTGGAAAGTGTCGAGGAGGCCGTAGAATACCTGACCGACAACTGCGCCGACCTGGTAATCCTCGACCTTTGCCTTCCCGGGCTTTCCTATGACCTGGCTGTCAAGGCGATCAAGGCCGTCAGCCCTGAGCTGGATGTCCTGGTCTTCACCGCATCGGAAGAGGACGAAAAGGTCTTTTCCGCCCTGAAGGCCGGCGCGACCGGCTACATACTCAAAACGGCCAAGCATCCGGAGGTGATCGGGGCCGTCGATGAAATCAGGGCCGGCGGTTCTCCCATGTCCCCTTCCATCGCCAGAAAGGTGCTCCGGGAATTCCAGGGCAATGCCGACCGCGTGGAACTGCAGGCCATGATCTCTCCGCTCTCCACCAGGGAGATGAGCATCCTGGAACTGCTGTACCGGGGGCTCAACATCACCCAGCTCGCCGACCAGCTCTGCATAAGCCCGCATACCGTGCAGACCCACATCAAGAAAATTTACTCAAAGCTCCACGTCAATACCCGCTCGCAGGCGATCTACGAGGCGGTGAAGCTCAATTTGATCCGCGGCTAGCTGCAAAATACCCTGATCTGGGTATTGCCCTCCCACGCGTAGTGTGAGAAAGTTACCCAACTGGAATGTCAAGCTATCCTGGACGTCCCTGGCGAGACCATGCCTGGCTCTGAAAAATACCCTGATCTAGGTATTGCGTTCTCTGCTGATTTATGAGAAATCTAGTAACCATAAGGTCCACGTATTTTGAGCAGCACCTGACAATCGAATAAAGCTTACTCTTGTATGAAAAGCAAAGCCGGGGCAACCTGGTGACGCAAAACTGCGGGTCCGCAAGTAAGAAGCGGATAGCCGGGTCGCTGGAAAGAGTGTAGTCACCAAGCTATGAGCTTTTGTTCATAGCGGTTATTACTCCCGTCCTATGCGAATCTAGGCGGGAGTTTTTTGTGTCGTAACAACGGGCTGGATGACCTGACATCGTCAGGATGACATAGGGGTGAAAGCATCGGAAGCCGGCGAGTAAGATCTTTCACCGAGGAAATCTTGGATGCAACTTTCTATTTAATTTGGTTCAAACGAAAAAGGAGAAACACCATGAAAAAGCTTATCGCAATCTCGGCAGCAGCAGCAATCTTCGCAATGGCATCGTCCGCAATGGCAGCAACCGCCAACCTCTCCCTTACTGCAACGGTCGTCCCTGCCTGCCTCGTTACCGCCGGCAACCTGGCCTTCGGCTCGCTGGATCCGACCGTCTCTCCCGTCGTCAACGCAACGTCGACCGGCGTGACCATCACCTGCACCAAAGGCTACACCACCGCGATGACCGTCAACACCGGCCTTAACGCCGCTGCCGGCGTCGCCAACCTGAAATCCGGGTCCGACCTCATCCCCTACACCTTGACCGTCCCGACCATCTCCGTAGGCACCGGACTCTCCCAACCCGTGAACATCACCGGCGTCATCGCAGCGGGCACCTACAAAACGGTTGCGGCCGGTTCCTACCTCGACACCGTCGTGATAACCGTCACCCCGTAATTCGACCTTCTTCTGGCCCCCAAAGGGGTGGTCCCGCTGCGGACCACCCCTTTTAATTACGGCGGAGCCATTTTCCCGACGGACGGATTTCGATGGCAATTCTGAGAACGTTCCTCATAGTAGCCCTCATGCTTGCGACGACTGCGCCGGGCCATGCCGCGTCCAAGGCAAACCTCGCCGTCTCGGCGTACGTCACCGGCACCGGGGTCTGCTTCCTCAACACGACACAGAACATTTCCTTCGGCACCCTGAACCCGCTCAACCCGGTGAATGTCAAGGCGACCGGCAGCGTAAGCGTTACCTGCCTCAACCTGGGCGCCGGGTTCACGGTGGGCGTGACTCAGGTAACCCCCTCCCCTCTCACCCTGAAAAGCGGCAGCAACACGATCCCCTATTATCTGGAAACGCCGACCAGCGCCTCCAGTCCGACCGGCGGTCTCATCGTCAACCTCACCATACCGATAACTGCGGACATTCAGGGTGTAAATTACCAATTGGCCCCTGCCGGCACCTACACCGACACGGTTACCCTGCAGATAACCCCCTAAAACAGATCTATCCGGTTTTTTACTTAAATAAAAGCAATGTTCCGTCGAGTCATGACACTATTTGACGGCTCTTTCCCCTTTCGAGGCGAGAAGGCAGGGCTTTTGACCAGTGAATAGCACCTTAATCTGTTTACAACTTTTTGTTGAAAGTATAGTATGGCCCCGCGGTATTCACCAGTTTGATTATGCCCGCTCGCAGCAACCATAACCAGCCGGAGAAAAAACATGAGGATAACATCATCCCCCAGGCCTGCCTCAGTACGATACGCCCAGACAGTGCTGTGCGCCATAACCGCCATCATGATACTTGCTCCGGCATCTGCCTTTTGCGGCTGGCGCGTCTCTCCGGCACGCATTTTCCTGGAGCCGGGCGTCAAGAGCTCGGTGATAACCGTGGTAAACGAGGGGGATGAGAAGGTGAACCTCCAGGGCCAGGCCATGGAATGGAGCCAGGACGCTGAGGGGAAGGATGTCTACAAGAATACCGGCGACCTGGTGTTCTTCCCGAGGATGCTCTTGCTCAACAAGGGTGAGCAGAAGATCGTCCGTGCCGGGATGAAAATTCCCGCGGCTGCCCGGGAGAAGACCTACCGGCTCTTCATTGAGGAGATCCCCCAGGCGCGCAAGAGCACGGGCGACACCTCTCAGGTCTCCGTAGCGGTAAGGTTCGGCGTCCCCTTTTTCGTCAGGCCCCTGAAAGAGGAGATGCAGGGTGAGTTGACCGGTGCAGCCCTGGCCAAGGGGGTGGTCAGCGCGACCGTCAAGAACAGCGGCAACACCCATTTCAGAATAAATAGCGTCTCACTGAAGGGGACCGACAGCCAGGGGGCCGAGACCTTTACCGGCCAGGTCGACGGCTGGTACCTTTTGGCCGGCGCGGTCAGGAGCTATTCGGTGCCCATCCCCGCAGGGAAGTGCGCCGGGACGGCACAGATCGAGATTGTCGTGACAACCGACGCGAATATCACCTTGAAAAGGCAATTGAATGTGGAAAAGGCTCAGTGTCTGCCGTAACGCGCCCGGCACGCAGGGCAGATCCGGCAAGACGGCACCCCTCTTCCGCAGGGCAGCCTCACTGAGTAGCCCGCTCCTCATAGCCCTGGCGTTTTGCCTGATTGCCGTGCCGGCCCTCGCCGACCAGCTCATTGTGAAAATCACCGTCAACCAGGAAGATAAGGGAGACCTGTTCGTCGACCAGGCCGCCGACGGCGATTTCCTGGTTAAAACCGAAGACCAGAAGGTCCTCGGATTCCGGACTCCCCTGGGCCAGGTAACCCGGATTGACGGGGAGGAGTACCGCTCCCTTCGCTCGATAACCGGCGTCAGCTTCACCTTTGACGAGGGCGCCCTTGCCCTCGCCATCATGGCTCCCCCTGCACTGCTGGGGAAAGAGACCGTCGACTTCTCCGCCCCGCAAAGCGAAAAAGTCTACTATCCCGCGGATTCCAGTCTGTTCCTCAATTACGGGGTCGACTACCTGACCGGCAGCAGTTCCTCTTCCAGCTTAAGCCTTACCGACCAGTTCGGTGCGCGCCGGGGTAACCTCCTTTTCTTGAGCGATTCCGTTTTTTCCAGGGACGCGGGGCAGGAGAGGTTCACCCGGCTGCAGACCAGCTTCACCTACGATGACCGCACGGAGTTGCGGCGTTACCTCGCAGGGGACTTTTTCGCGTCGTCCGGCGACCTCGGCAGCACCCTCAACATGGGCGGCCTCAGTTTCGCGAAGGTCTACAGCATCGACCCGTACTTCATCAACTACCCGACCCTCGGTATCTCCGGCCAGGTGGCGACCCCTTCGGAGGCGAAGATCTACCTGAACGGGATGCTGATAAAAACGCAAACCCTGTCACCCGGCGAGTTCCAGCTGAAAAACCTCACCCCGTACGGCGCCGCCGGCGCCGTCGAGGTCGTCCTCAAGGACGCCTTCGGCAGAGAACAGCGCCTGAACTACCCCTTTTATTCCAGCGGGGCATCCCTTTTGAAAAAGGGGCTCCAGGAATACAGCTATAACCTCGGGTTCTTGCGCGACCAATACGCTACCGAAAGTAACCGGTACTCCGACCTGGCGTTTTCCGCCTTGCACCGCTTCGGCGTGAGCGACACCCTGACCTTGGGCCTCCGGGCGGAAGCCAAGGAAAACCTCTACAACCTCGGTTCCCAGGCGACCGCCCTGCTGGGCCATTCCGGGCTGCTGAGCTTCTCACTGGCAGGGAGCACAAGTGCCGCTGGCAAATCCGGTGGCGCCGGTAGCGCAAGCTATGTGTACCAGGGACTGGTGGCGGGGACCAACCTTTCCCTGTCGGGGTACACCAGGGAGTATGCGATCGTCGCCGCTTCTCCCTTGCTGGTGCCCAAAATCCAGGCGGCCAGCAGTTTTTCCTTTACCGACAAGCTGCTAGGCTCCCTGTCGGTTGGCTATGCGGTCACGAGAATGTACCTGGGGCAAGACAGTAACGTGGCAAGCGTGGGCTATTCCCGGAGTTTGCGGGGCGATTTCTCCATCACAGCCAACTACCGGAACGTGAAACAGGCGGACTATGCCAACGAGGTGTACCTTGCGCTGAGTTACGCACCAAAACCGGGACTGTCGGTCGCGGCCAGTTATCAGTCATCCAATGGCAGCAGTGACTCGCAGCTTGAGGTGCAGAAAAATCCGCCGGTAGGCGAGGGATACGGTTATCGGGTCTCCCTCGACCGCTTGGAGTCCGCCGGCGTGGCGAGTTCCACCGTCAACCCGTCCCTGCAGTACAACGGTCGTCACGGCATCTACCAGGCCGAGTTCACCGGCCAGCAAAGCCAGGGGCATGCGACTGAGCAGTACCACCTGTCGACCTCCGGCGCCCTGGTCTACGCGGGGCACACCTTCGGAGCGACGCGCCCGGTGTACGACAGCTTCGGGCTCGTGAAGGTCGGCGACCTGGAGGGGGTCAAGGTCCTGCTCAACTCGCAGGAGATCGGCAGGACCGACTCCTCGGGCAAGCTCTTCATCCCGGAGCTGGGATCCTTCTACCAAAACCTGGTAACCATCGACACCAAGCAGATCTCCATGGACTACCTCCTCACCTCCGTCGCCAAGGTGGTCTCTCCTCCCCTGCGCAGCGGGTCGTGCATTCCGTTCATCGCAAAAAAATTGCAACCGATCACCGGAATCCTTAAAATGCGGGTTGCCGGCGTCGTAAAACCAGTGGAGTTCCAGGAAGTAACCCTCAGGATCAAAGGGAAAAAAATCGTCATACCCACCGGCACGGGCGGGGTGTTCGACATAGACCTGAGCCAGTCGGAGGAATTCAAGAAGCTGACCGAAGCCGAGGAGAGCGGCTGCGCCTCGTTTGTCGCCGGGCCGAGCTTATTCATCCAGCCGGGCACCTATCAAGGGGAGGTCGATTATTTGGGAAAAGCGCGGATTTTCCCTCTGGTCATCCCGGCTTCGACGGATCAGATCATCGATCTTGGGGAAATCATAGTGGAGGTCCTCCCTGAAACGGGACCGGCAGCAGATAGCGCTCCGGCGCTTGCCAAGCCGGCAGCAATGGCTGCCGCAGCGCCGCCGGCCGTCCCGGCTGCGGCCCCGCCTGCCGGGGCGCCGGTTCCCGGAGCTCAAGCGAAAGCCCCGGCACAAGCGGCCGCGGCGCCGGCTCAGGAAAGGAGTGCAGCAGCGCCGCAGGAGTTGCCCGAGGACCTTCCGGTTATGGAAGTCAACTTCCGGTTCGGCACCGCGGAGCTCGCCTCCGGCGACGACTATGCGATTCTAAGCACGGCCCAGCGTCTCCTGGAGTTGTTTCCCTATGCGCGCCTGGTGATCCAGGGATTTACCGACCAGATGGGGAGCCATCGGTACAACGAGATCCTCAGCAAAAAAAGGGCGCAGGCCGTTGCCGCGGCCCTCAAGAAACTGGGAGTTCCCGCTGACAAGATTGCAAAAATTGGCTGGTATGGCAAGCGAGTGCTGCTATGCAACAGCCTGGAAGAGCATTGCCGTGAGCAAAATCGGCGCGTGGTGATTCAACTGGTTGCCGGTCCTTAGGACCTAGTCCTTCCCTTGGTCGGCGGCAGGATAGCCGCAAGGAAAACCTACACGAAACAGATTTGGGGATAAAAATGAAACAGATCCTGATTGCCGTGACCCTCGTTTGCGCGTTACTCCCCGCCGCCGGCCACGCTTTCCAGTGCACCGTGGCGTCGACACCGGTAAGTTTCTCCAGCTACGACGTCTTTGCTTCTGCTCCCACCTATTCGACCGGCACCGTGTCGGTCAAATGCAACAATCCGAACAATCAGGCAATGCCGGTGACCATTGCCCTTAGCGGAGGTAACGCCGGCACCTTTAACCCGAGGCAGATGAAGGCGGTGAGCGGGACCGACAGTCTCAACTACTACCTCTTCACCAGTGCCGCGCGGACCGTTATCTGGGGCGACGGCACCGGCGGCAGTTCCATGGTAACCAATACGGTTTCCAAGAGCGCTCCCTGGAACGCGTCCATCTTCGGCAGCCTGCCGCAGCGCCAGAACGTGAGAACTGGCAGCTACGGCGATGCTGTCGTTGTGACTGTCACCTGGTAACTTCGCCCGCATCTGGCCAGCTTGGCTAGGCGGCCCTCCTCGCCGCGCCCCCTCCCCCACCGGCTTGGACGGGCGTCGCTGTCAGAAAACCTGCCGCCGCGCAGGCAGCCTGCAGAAGCGCCCGGCTCGCTCCCCAAAGATGTCCCGACACCCCAGATACGGCAAGCGTGGAGCATTTCGGGCAAAGTGCGCAGGGCTCCCGGCCTGCGAGGCAGTATTTGTCATGCCTTTCCGGGACCTTACGCATTCCATCGAACTTGGCACCGACTATGCTCTGGGTGTAAAATAGGATTTGGAACGCAGCTATTGTTGCGCTGGATCCAGACACCAGGTATGACAGACAACCGGTAAGGAGGCGTTATGAGAAAACTGTTGGCAGTTGCGTTTGCAGTAGCCCTGTTTCACACCGTTTCGTTGGCTCAGGCGGATGAATTTTCCTTCAACATCAACGTGGGCGGACCGCCCGTCGTCCTCTCCCAGCCGCCCGACTTCCTTTATCCGCCCGAGCTCGGCTTTGGCGTGGCTGTCGGGGTGCCCTATGACATGTATTACTTCGACGGCCTCTACTTCATCTACCGGGGAGGCGGCTGGTTCCGCACCTCGAGTTATGGCGGAAACTGGATAAAGGTGCGGCACCGCGATCTTCCCCCCGAGTTGCGCAGGTACAAGATCGCCCAAATACACCAGTACCGGGACCGGGAATATCGCAGCTACACCAAAGACCGGGACCACTACCGTGGCAGATACTTCCGCCCGGGCAGGCCCGCAGCTGAAGAACATCGCGAGATGAAGGGACCGGGCCACGAGGGCAGGAAGGACATGCGCGAGCAGCACCCCGATGAGCGCGGGGGCGAGCGCAGAGAGCACGAGCGTTAGGATCCCGGCTCTTCCGCTCTTTAATTCCGGTAGCATCGCGACGGCCAGGTCAATGACCTGGCCGTTTTACTGGCGTCGCCAGCCTTTGTGCCTCATCCCCTCCCCTCCGGGTGAGCAGGGGTAAGGGGGTATCGGGTGCACCCATGCCGCTAGCAAAACAACTAAAGCGCTGCCTGATGGCGGGGGCCATCTGCGCCCTGGGAATCTTGTTCCAGGGCTGCGCGAGCACCCGCCTCCCCAGCGGCCCCTGCCAGGGGAATGAGGAGGCCGGCTTCAGCCTGGCCGTGGTCGACCCCTACGCCACCCAGGTCCCGGTGTTCGACGCCGAGCGCCTGCAGCTTACCTCTGACTACAACAGGCAGCATTACGGAAGGTCCGGTTTCAGCCTGACCGATCCGCGCATGATCGTGGTCCATTACACCGCCATAGCTTCGTTACCGGAAACCCTCAGGTTCTTCAAGTCCGCGCGGCTGGACCAGGCGGCTCGTCGGGACATTGCCAGTGGAGGTGACGTCAATGTCTCCGCCCACTACGTGGTTGACAGTAACGGCGACATCTATCAGCTGGCTCCGGAGAATGTCATCTGCCGGCACACCATCGGCTTCAATTACACCGCTATCGCCATAGAGAACGTCGCCGCGGATGCCGGCCAGTTGACCGAACGCCAGGCCAGGGCTACCGCGGCACTGGTTTGCCGCATCCTGGGGCGTCACCCGACCATCCGCTACCTGATCGGACACCACGAATACCGGGACAGCACCCTGCCGCATTACCGGTTACTGGTCGAAAAGCAAGCGTCATACCGTTTCACCGACAAGATCGACCCCGGTCCGCAGTTCATGGCGCGGGTCCGCGAGCTGCTGGAGCAGGATTACGGCGTAACGCTGGCGGACTGAGAGGATACGGGGGATTTCAGTTTTAAGTACCTGATTAGTGACGATCTTCCGCCCTAGTCCCCCCTCCCCTGGTAGTAGCCCCTTCAAGTTCACTTCTCGGGCTCCGGTGCGGTCACCAGACAACCGAGGTCGCCCTTTCTGGCCAAATAGCCCGGCTTAATCTCCCCTTCCAGTACCACTCCCTCCAGATAATTCCGGTCCACCACGCGGGTGATTCTCACCTTGCCCTGCTCGGTGTAGGTGAGCCGCTCCCTGGACTCCTGCCGGTACACCGGCACGGTCTCGCCCGGGCAGAAAACCGCGCTCGCCTCCCGGGAGCCTCCGTAAAAAAGCGTCACCTTGGCGCCGGCGGTACTGACGACCTCCGCCTTATTGAGGGGCTGCGCTCCCAGACCGGCACAGCCTGACATAAGGAGCAGTACCCAAGTCAGAGAAATTCCCGCCGACACTATTAGCAGTCGATGCATGACAGCCTCCTTCCTGGTGAGGACCACTAGATGGCTCCTGCACCTGCCCACGGCACGGTTATTGGCACTACCACAGCAAAAGTGTACCACCACCGGCAGCGAGCCGGGACTGGAGAGAGTCAACGCAGTCAAAAAAGTCCGTCTCCGCGGCTCAACGTCCTTGACGAAGCGGGCCGGCGAGTATTATATGTTAGCCACTCCAATTCCTGAATAATGAGGCACGCATGAAAGGTCAAAGTCTTCTCGAGGCGATCGGCTCAACGCCCATAGTCGAAATCGGCTCTCTGAGCAACAATCCCGGCGTCCGGATCATGGCGAAGCTGGAGGGGAACAACCCCGGCGGCTCGGTCAAGGACCGTCCGGCGCGCCAGATGATACTGGCTGCCGAGGCGAGCGGCGAGCTTACCGCGGACAAGGTCATCCTGGAACCGACCTCGGGCAACACGGGGATCGCCCTCGCCATGATCGCGGCGGCCAGGGGCTACCGGATCAAACTGGTCATGCCCGCCTGCGTCAGCGTGGAGCGGCGCAGCGTGCTGGAGGCGTATGGCGCGGAGATCGTGCTCTCACCGGGCTGCGAGGCCACCGACGGGGCGATCCGCCTGGCCCACAAGATCCTGGCGGACGACCCGCAGCGCTACTACATGCCCAACCAGTACTCCAACCCCAACAACGTGCTGGCGCACTACGAAACGACCGCTCCCGAGATTTGGCGCCAGACGAAGGGGAAGGTGACCCATGTGGTCGCCGGGGTGGGCACCAGCGGGACCGTCATGGGGCTGGCCAGGTTCTTCCAGGAGACCAGCCCGCAGGTCCGGATCGTGGCGATCGAGCCGGTGCTGGGACACAAGATCCAGGGTCTGAAGAACATGCAGGAAGCGATCGTGCCGGCCATCTACGACCCCAATGCCTACCATCGCAAGATCGTCGTGGAAGACGACGACGCCTTCGAAACCGCCAGGCTGCTTGCCTCGCGCCAGGGGATCTTCTGCGGCATGTCCGGGGGAGCCGCCGTGGCGGGAGCGCTCACCCTTTCCAAAGAGCTCAGTTCAGGGCTGATCGTCGTCATCATCCCGGACCGGGGCGACCGCTACCTCAGCACCAACCTCTTCAAGTCGATGTGCGCCCAGTGCCCGCCGTAAGGCGAGCAGATGAATAGGCCCCCGCTGCAACCGAGCCGGAGGGCTATTCCCTTTCACCTTTCACGTTTTTCACCCTTCACGGTTTGGAGCAACAATGGGTAACATCCTGATGCTTTTTCTGGCGCTCGCCATCATCCTCTTGGGCGCCACGGTTTTCACCAACGGCCTGGAATGGTTCGGCAAAAAGATGAACCTCTCCGACGGGGCCGTCGGAAGCATCTTCGCGGCCATCGGCACGGCGCTCCCCGAGACGCTGGTCCCGATCATCGCCATCCTGTTCGGCTCCCGGGAGGCCGGCCAGAGCATCGGCGTGGGCGCCATCATCGGCGCCCCCTTCATGCTCGGCACGCTGGCGCTCTTCATAAGCGGCGTCGCGGTCATCGCCAACCGGAAAAAGCGGGCCGACTACCCCTTGATGCGGGTCGACACGGTCGTCATGCGCCGCGACATGGAATACTTCCTCGCGCTCTACTCGCTCGCCATCGTCTGCACCTTCCTGACCCACCCGGTGCTGAGGGTCTTCATCGCCATGACGCTCTTCCTTTGCTACGGGGCCTACGCGCTGAAGACCATCAAGGGCAACCACAACCAGGTGGTAGAGGAGTCCGACCTCGACCCCTGCTATTTCGCGCCCAAGTCGCACGACCCGCAGTTCGGCATCATCCTGTTCCAGGTGATCAGCTCGCTTTTCCTGATCGTTTGGGGCTCCTATATCTTCGTGGAAAAGGTGCAGATCATCTCGCAGCAGATGGGGATTTCCCCGTTCATCCTCTCCATGATCATCGCCCCGATCGCGACTGAACTACCCGAGAAGTTCAACTCCGTCATCTGGATCAACAAGGGAAAAGACACTCTCGCCATCGGCAACATCACCGGCGCGATGGTGTTCCAAAGCTCAGTGATCACCGCCATCGGGATCATGATGACGCCCTGGCACCTGAATCACGCCGCGTTTGTGACGGTGCTTTTGACCTTTGCCTCGGTGGGGCTCGCCTACGCCCAGATACGGATCAAGAAGTCGCTGACCCCGACGACGCTTTTGGCCGGAGGGTTTTTCTACGCTTTGTTCCTGGCCTTGATCTACACCGGTCACCTCTGACGGGACCTTGTTAAGGCGAGTTGCCGTTGTTCAACTTCCCGCTCTTTTGCAAGCTCACCCTCCCCCGGCGGGAGGTGGTCGGGGGGCGGGGGAAAGTGCCACATCTGACAAAGTTGGCGACTGCACTCTCCCCCTGCCACTCACGCAGGACGAGGGGATAAGACGCTAGGGAAAACAACATCGGCTCATAACGGAGCCGGGACACATTGGGCAGTGCAGCAGGCGACGGGAAGCTTCCCGCCGCCATTTTTTGTGGCCGCCGGGCCGGCGAGGCGCGCCGAAGGCCGGGCATTCCGAATTTTTCATTTCAGTTTTCATTAAATGCGCCGATAGGCAAAGGTACGGCAGTAGTGCCTCTCCTGGTGCGGCAATTCACGACCACGGGTCCGGGGCTCAGGCTGGATACGCTGCAGGGGGGCTTCATTTTGGCCGGCACGGATGCGGCTTACCGGAGGAAGGGGGTTTATGCAGCACGGCTCAACAGGATGCCATGACGGGAAGGTTTCGCACGGGCATCCCGATGCGTTGCAGCAGGAGCTGACCGCCCAATCCGAATCCGCCCTCATCGCGCTGGACCTGACGGGGGCGGTCACCTTCCTCAACAGGGGCGCGGAGCTCATGCTCGGCTACCAGGCCTGCGAGCTGGTGGGCCGGGATGGCGCGCTGCTGTTCGCTGCGGCAGGCACCCCCGGCGAACTGCTGGCGAGGCAGGCTGCCGGTGAAGCTTCCCCGGCGTGCGACCTCGATTCCATCGTCAGGCAGCTCCGGCGCACCGGGGCCTGGACCGGGGCAGCGCTCCTGGTCGGGAAGGCCGGCGCGCGGCTCCCGGTGCAAATGCTGGCAACCGTCATGCTGCAGGGCGCCGGCGCGCCGTCGGGCTACCTCTGCATTCCCGTGGCGCAGGCCGAAGACAGCGCTCCCCGTCACCAGCCGATGGGGAGCCGGGAACTGCTGAACGCCACCCTGGAGGCCATGCCCCATCCCGCCTACCTGAAGGACCCCGACGGGGTCTTCATCGCCTGCAATAGCCGTTTCGCGGATTTCCTGGGAGTCGGCAAGGACCGCATCATCGGCTTTCGCACCGCCGGGCTGACCTCTCCTGAAGCATCCTCCCTGGGCGCCCTGGCCGACACCGACCAGACCGGCTCCCCCGGATACACGGGCAGCAAGAAGTCGGTGCTCCGGGCCGGCGCGGAGAGCGCCATCCTGTTTTTCAACGAGTCGGCGCTGGTCGGCCCCGACGGCGTGGCGCGCGGCATGGCCGGCAGCATCCTCGACATCACCGGGCAGACCAGGGTCGAGGAGGAGCTGCAGCTTAAAGCGACCATGCTGGAACAGGAGATCGCCAAGCACCAGAGCCTGGTGGAGACCTTGCGGGACCGGGAAAAGATGCTCTCTCTGGTGATAAACGCGGTCCCCCAGGCCATCTTCTGGAAGGACACCGACCTGGTGTACGCCGGTTGCAACGAGCAGTTCGCCCGCTGGGCCGGGCTCCCCTCTCCTGGCGACGTGGTGGGCAAGACCGACGGCGACCTCCCCTGGCGGCCCGAAGAAACCGAGGGGTACCGCAGGAACGACCTGGAGGTGATGAGCCTCGACCGCGCCAAATACCACATCCAGGAGACCCAGCAGCAGGCCGACGGCAGGCTGCTGACCGTGGACACGACCAAGATCCCGCTGCACTCCGACGGCGGCCAGGTGGTCGGCGTGCTCGGCGTGCGCGAGGACATCTCCAAGCGCGTGCGAGTGGAACGGGAACTGAAGGAAAGCGAGGAACGCCTGAGCGTCATCTTCGAGGCGTCCCAGGCGGGGATCATCCTGGTCGCCCAGGACGGCGCCATAGCCTTCGCCAACCGGCGCATGGCGGAGATGTTCGGCGTGAGCATAAACGATCTGCTCGGCACCCAGTACCGCTCCTGGCTGCATCCCAGCGACCAGACCGAGGGGGAGGCCCTGGCCGCGCGTCTCGTCACCGGCTCGGTCAACGCCGTCACGGTCGAGCGCCACTACCAGCGGCGCGACGGCAGCGACTTCTGGGGCTACCTGTCGGGCCGGCGCCTGGAAAACGGCGACGGCTCGCTACGGGCGCTGGTCGGCTCGATCGCCGACGTGACGGAGCTCAAGAGCTCCCAAAGCGCGCTGGAACGGGAAAAGGAGCGGCTGGCGGTCACGCTGCGCTCCATCGGCGACGGCGTCATAACGGTCGATACCGACGGCAGGGTCGCCCTCCTGAACCGGGTCGCGGAAGAGCTCTGCGGCTACCGGCAGGAGGAGGCGACCGGCCTGCCGCTGGACCAGGTGTTCAGGGTCCTCGACGAGAAGACGGGGATCCCGAAGGAGAACGCCGTCGCCCGCGCGCTGGCCAGTGGCGAGGTCATCGAGCAGTCGGGCCACGGCCTTTTGGTCTCCCGGGACGGCAGCGAGCGGCTGATCGTAGCCAAAACCGCACCGATTCTGGACCGCGGCCACAAGATTCCCGGCGCCGTCCTGGTTTTCAGCGACATCACCGAGAGGCGCCAGATCGAGGAGGAGCTATTCAAGGCGCGCAAACTGGAATCGCTCGGCATCCTCGCCGGCGGTATCGCGCACGACTTCAACAACCTTCTGACCGGCATCATGGGAAACATCTCCCTCTCCAGGGCGAAGATCCCCGACGGCCACCAGGCGGCGCTCTTCCTGGACCGCGCCCGCAAGGGGTCGGAGCAGTCCAAGGAGTTGACCCAGCAGCTGCTCACCTTCTCCAAAGGCGGCGCGCCCGTCAGGAAGCTGACCTCCATCACCCAGGTTCTGACGGATTCTGCCATCTTTGCGCTGCGGGGCTCCAACGTGCGCTGCGATTTTGACATCGACCCGAACCTTTGGTGCGCCGAGATCGACACCGGTCAGATGAGCCAGGTCATCAGCAACCTGGTGATTAACGCCGACCAGGCTATGCCGGACGGCGGCTGCATCATCATCAGGGCCGAAAACGTGCTCCCCCTGGAGGAGAGCGACCATAGCAGGCGGATCAGGATCACCTTCAAGGATACCGGTACCGGCATCAGCGAGGAGGACATGAACCGCATCTACGACCCCTACTTCTCCACCAAGGCGACCGGCAACGGTCTGGGGCTCGCCACCGTCTACGCCATCATCAAGAACCACGACGGCGAGATACAGGTATTCTCCCGGCTGGATCACGGCACCACCTTTGCGATCACCCTCCCGGCCCAGGAAGAGGGCCCGCCGCAGCAAGCGGAAAGCGAGGGGCAGGCCGAAGCCGAGGGGGGTCAGGGAGGCGGCAAGATACTGCTGATGGACGACGAGGATGCCATCAGGGAGATGGCGTCGGCGGCCCTCTCCATGTTCGGCTACCAGCCGGTGGTGGCCTGCGACGGCGAGGAGATGCTTGGCCTCTACCTGGAGGCGCAGCAGTCGGGGGCGCCCTTTGACGCCGTCATCATGGATCTGACGGTCCCCGGGGGGATGGGCGGCAAGGAGGCGGTGCAGAAGCTGCTGGAGTTGGATCCGCATGCCCTGGCGATCGCGTCCAGCGGCTATTCCGAGGACCAGGTCATGGCAAACTATCGGGACTACGGCTTTGCCGGTATCGTCTCCAAACCGTACAGCCTGCAGGCCCTGGACGTCACCCTCCAGGAGATCATCGCCAGGGGACACCGCTAAGGAGCGGCCGTTAAGCCCGGACTCCGTAGGGGCGAATCCTCATTCGCCCGAACTCTGAACCAAACCCCACAAAATCCGGATTGGGCCGATGCTGCTCAACAATCGTAGGGGCGAATCATCATTCGCCCGTGCTCTCTGAGCTAAATCCCACTATAATCTAACTAGGACTGGAACAAAAAAAGCCGCCCTGATTGAGGGGCGGCTTTTTTTGTTATTGACGGCTGGCACAGCTGGCTACTTGTTTAGACGACTGCCTTCGCCTTGGCGACTCTCAGCTTGGCGACCTTGGCAACCTTAGGCAGCTTTTCCGCCTTGGGAGCCTTGGGGACCTTCACTTCTGCTGCAACTTTGGCAACCTTGGGGGGCTTCGCTGCCTTGGCTACCTTGGCCGGCTTGACGGGCTTGCCGGCGGGAGCGGCCTTTTTCGCCTCGATGTTGGCCATGCGGACTTCCCTCGCCTTGGCGAGGTTGTCGGCCAGACCCCTGTCCTGGGCCATCTTCCGGCGCGCTTCGGAGTAGTTCTTTGCAGACAGTGCCTGCTTGCTCGGAATTCCGAACTGCTTCTTGTACTCGCCGGGCTTCAGGGCATGCGCGGTGCTCAGGTGGCGCGCCAAGGTCTTGAAGCCGCCCTTGCCGCATACCATGCAGACCACTTCGCCCTTTTTGAAGGCCTCTTTCACGGTCAGAGCAGGTTTGGCCTCCTCTGCACCTTCGACCCCTTGGCCGGCTTCCAGGTTTTTAAGCGCGTTGTGCACTTTCCCGATTTCAAATATGAGCTGGTCTGAAGTCATCGGAGTACTCGACGCATGTGATGCTACAATCTGAGCCGCGATTTCCACTAACGTTGCCATTGATTGATCCTCCGTGTTCCATAATTAAATATATGGATAATATTGACACATCCAAAGGGATTGTCAATAATATTTATTCGCACAGCAAGTGAAGCACCCATTGCGCCAATCAAATGTCGCTTTTTATCCCGTTTACGTTACCCAACCCGATAATTGTTCGCGCTCCAGCCGCTCATACCTTAGCTAAGATTGGGCAAGCGACGCCGGAAATCACGAGGATGCGGAGCGGAAAACAACTTATGGATGGTGCTGTCGGAAGCTACCCGTTTTACCTTACCCGACTGCCTAGTACCCGCGCTGAAGTCCAATACCTGCTGCGGATTGGTCCGCCTCCTTATGCCGACAATCTGACCGGGGCACATCTAGACCTTCCAAAGAGACCTGTCTTTATAGTTCGACGCAGTCCAAATAGTTTTTTCCAGGCCTGCACCCAGCCCCGCCCTCTCGGCAGCTCGCCCAACTGTCCACAACAAAGGTGTTTTTTACCATTCCCCTGCCAGCCACGGCGGGAAGATCTTTGACCCGAGCCAGGTCGCGCTAACGGGACTCAAGCCCCGCGCTCATTTTGCCGATAGCATAGGTGGACCTGGAATTTAATCTTGACAAGATTGCTGTCATTCAAGTATTACTAAAGGGGCATAACGGTGCTGCAGTTCACCACACAATCAAATAGCACGACTTATCTAGAGCGATTGAGGGACTGGCCCTGTGAAATCGCGGCAACCTCCCCGTAGGGGAAGGTGCCAAATCCTGCGAAACGGCGACGTTTCGGTAGATAAGGAAGCGCGGACGATACGAGCTGTAAAAGTCCCCTTCCGACCCCGGAAGGGGACTTTCTTATTTGGAGGCAGCAGATGAACATCGCAACGCAAGCAGCGCAGATCGGCCTGGACCGCGAATCGAGGACCGGTGCCGTGACGGTGCCGATCTATCAGACCGCCACCTTCCGCCACCCGGGGCTGGGACAAAGCACCGGGTACGACTATTCCAGGAGCGGCAATCCGACCCGGCAGGCACTGGAGCAGGGGATCGCCCTTCTGGAAGGAGGTTGCCGCGGCTTTGCCTATGCCTCGGGGATGGCGGCCATCACGAGCCTCATGTTCCTTTTTCGCCAGGGCGACCACATCATCGTCACCGAAGACCTTTACGGCGGGAGCTACCGGCTCTTCGAGAAGATCTTCCAGCAGTTCGGGCTCAGTTTCAGCTACGTGGACACCAGCGACACCGCCCAGGTCCAGGCGGCGATCCGGCCCAACACGCGCGCGCTCTTCGTGGAGTCGCTCACCAACCCGCTTTTGAAGGTCGCCGACGTCGCCGAACTGGCGGCGATCTGCCGCGGCATGGGCATCCTGTGCATCGTGGACAACACCTTTCTCACCCCGTACCTGTTGCGCCCGCTCGACCTGGGCGCGGACATCTCCATCTACAGCGGGAGCAAGTACCTGGCAGGCCACAACGACACGGTCTGCGGCCTGGTGGCAGTCAAGGACCCGGAACTCGCCGAGCAGGTGTATTTCCACCAAAACGGCGTCGGCGCCGTGCTGGGCCCCCAGGACTGTTTCCTCACCATCCGCGGCATGAAGACACTCACCATTCGGCTGGACCGGCAGCAGGAAAACGCCCAGGCGATCGCAGGCTGGCTCGCCGCCCATCCGCAGGTGGCAAAGGTGTACTACCCGGGACTGGCGGACCACCCCGGGCACGACCTCATGGCGGGGCGCGGCAGGGGCTTTGGCGCCATGATCGCCTTCGAGGTGACCGAGCCCCACCTGGTGAACCGTTTATTGATGAAGACCCGCCTCATATCGTTTGCCGAGAGCCTGGGCGGCGTGGAGAGCCTGATCACCTTCCCGCAGGTGCAGACCCACGCCGACATCGAGCCCGAGACCCTGGCGCGGCTCGGCATCAACCACCTGCTGCTCCGCTTATCGGTGGGGATAGAAGACAAGGACGACCTGATCGCCGACCTGGCGCAGGCGTTTATCGAAGGAGAGGACGCATGAAATTCGCAACAGAACTGATTCACGGCGGCAACCCGATCGACCCTGAGCACGGGTCCCTCAGCCACCCGATGTACCTGAGCTCCACCTTCGCGCAGCATTCCATGGACCACTTCGGCAGGTACGACTACGCGCGCTCGGGGAACCCGACCAGGGAAGCCTTGGAGGAAGCGGTGGCGGGTCTCGAGGGGGGGTCCACCGGGCTCGCCTTCGCCTCGGGGATGGCGGCCATCGCCTCCACCTTCCTGATCTTCGCCCCCGGCGATCACCTGGTGGTCTGCGAGGACGTCTACGGCGGCACCTTCCGCGTGCTCTCCACGCTGTTCAGCGGCTGGGGGCTCCAGGTGAGCTTCGTGGACGCCACCAGCCTGGAGGAGATCGCCGCGGCGATCCGCCCCACTACCAGGGCGCTCTACCTGGAGACCCCGTCGAACCCGCTCATCAAGATCATCGACCTCCCCGGCGCAGCCGCCCTGGCCAAAAAGCACAACCTGCTCACCATCGTGGACAACACCTTCATGACCCCGTACCTGCAGCGGCCCCTGGAGCTTGGCTGCGACATCGTGCTGCACAGCGGCACCAAGTTCCTGAACGGCCACTCCGACGTCATCTGCGGCTTCGCCGTCGCGGGGAATCCGGAACTGGGCAAGAGACTGCGCTTCATCCAGAACGCCTTCGGCGCCGTGCTCGGTCCCCAGGATTGCTGGCTGGTGCTGCGCGGCCTGAAGACCTTGAAGGTGCGCATGGAGGAGAGCCAGACCGGGGCCAAGCGGATAGTTTCCTGGCTCAAGGAGCAAGCTTCCGTGGCGAAGGTGTATTATCCCGGGCTGCCGGAGCATCCGGGCTACCACACGCACCTTAAGCAGGCGAGCGGCCCGGGAGCGGTACTTTCCTTTGAGCTGGGGGATTACCAGATCACCAAGCGGCTTTTGGAGGGGGTGAAGCTCGCGGCCTTCGCGGTCAGTCTGGGTGGGGTGGAGAGCATACTCTCCTACCCCGCGAAGATGTCCCACGCGGCCATGCCCGCGGCCGAGCGCGAGGCGCGCGGCATCAAGGACACCCTGGTGCGGCTTTCGGTCGGCCTCGAGGACCCCGAGGACCTGATCGCGGACATGGACCGGATCCTGAACGGCTGACACTGACAACTCACGAGTCTGAATACAAGAATAGCCCGAGAAATCGGGCTATTCTTGTTCGGGCGAACACAAGGTTCGCCCCTACGGATACATTGAGCCTGTAGGGGCGAATCTTGTATTCGCCCGCCTTTCGTCCCCACGTGTAATACTCATCGTTCCCACGCTCCCGCGTGGAACGGGCTCCCCCCTGCGAGCAGGGGGGAAGGCGCGCGAAGCGAGACAGGGGGGTGCTTTTCCCTGGCGGAAACACCCCCCTGCTTCACTACGTTCCGCTTCCCCCCTATTCCATAGGGGGGACAAAACTCCCCGACTCTACTTCACTGACTACCGACTATACCTCCAGGGAAAGCTGACCGTCTTAACTCCCGGAATCGCCCTCTGGAACACCGCCAACCCCTCGTCGGTTATGCTGTTACCGCTGCTGGTAAGCCCCTTGAGTCCGGGCAGACGCGACAGATGAACCAGCCCGCGATCGGTGATGACTGTCTGGTACAGGTAAATCCGCTTCAGGTTGGTGAGCGACGCAATGCCACTCAAAGCGGCATCGGTCAGACGCGGACCGGACAGATAGAGTTCTTCGAGCCCGGTCAGGTGCATGATACTGTCAAGATCGCTGTCACCCACCTCATAGAGGAAGAGCGACTGCAGGTCGTTGGGCTTGATGTTCTTCATCTGGGTGAGCTTGACTGCGGCATCCGCCTTGACATCCAGGCGCACCGCCTTGTCGGCATCGATCTCCAGACATCCCTTGGCTGGACCCAGCTTCCTCCACTGGCTGAAATTGAGCGAGGCCCGGTCCCTGAGATACAGGGTGCCGCTGAAGTCATCGGCGGGGAAGCAGATTTCCCTGCGCTCCTTGTCACTGTACCTGTCATTATCGCAGGCACTGGCTCTGTCCCCGCCACGGGCCGGCTGCTGGACGGTTTCCTGCGGCCAATTTCCCTTCAGGGCGGCCAGGCGCTTGCGTGCCCGGGCGATGTTCAGGTCGGCGGTCGCCACCATCTCCGCGAAAAGATCGGTCCCTTGGGCGAGGCTGGCATCGAGCTTCAGCTTGAAGCGGCAGACGTAGCTCCCCTTCAATTCGGCCACCTTTGCCTTGACGTCCTGGATTTCCTGGCGCTCCCGCGCGATCTGCCGGATGGCCCGGATCAGCTGGGCGGCGATGTCGTCGCCATCCACCGTGCCGGGAGACTGTTTCCATTTGCGCAGGATGTCCTGGAGCACCCGACGGTCCTGCTGGGCGTAGGCCCGGTTCGCCTGGGACATCAGCTCGTGCCGGTCCGCTTCGGAGCCGCCGCACTGGCCGAGGTCGGGGTGGATCGCCTTGGCGACCTCGCGGTACAGGGCCTTGATGTCCTGCTCCTCGGTCCGCCCCACCCTCTGCTTGGGCTCGGCCGCCCGGGTCGACCGGAAGCTGCCGCTTGCTTCCTCCGCGCTGGCGTCCTGCCGCTGGCCCCTTTCCCGCTCCGCGTACCCGGTCAGGCGGGAGATCTCCGCCTCGATGCGCTCCAGCTCCGCTATGCGCCGGCCCAGGGTCTGGTCGTACACCTGTTCGAAGCGTGAGATGTCGTCGCGTACCTGCTGCAAAACGGCCAAGGCAGCCGCGTGCTGCGCGCTCAGGGCTGCCAGTTCGTCACGTTTTTGCTCCAGTTCGATCTCTTCGGGGAGTTTATGCTGTACTGAAGACTTCATCCTTGGCACCCATGACTATTTTAGCGTCACCTGTTTAATATTTTCATGTTAACACGGCTTGAAGAGCCGATACAAAGAGAATAAGCGCCGGGGCGCGTTAAAAAACGCTTTACGCCGGAGCACTCCGGACCTAGTGCGTAAGAGTTGAGGTAACTCCTTGCAGTAGCGCATTTTTATGTTATACCGATTACCTTAGGATAGCTTCGTGACTCAGGGGCAAATATCTTCCATTGTGGAACAATCAACTGCAGCATTTTAAATAAAGGGGTACGCCATGCAGATAGCCAAGGATCAGGTAGCGCCATCATTTACCGACCGCTGCAGGGGAACCATTTGGGGACAGTTCGTCGGCGACGCGGTCTGCCTGGGTACCCACTGGATCTACGACCTCAATGAACTGGGCCGCAGCTTTCCCGGTGGGGTTGCCGGTTTTGAAGCGCCGGGAGAGGGACATTACCACGCAGGCAAGCGCCCCGGCGATTTCACCCATTATGGCGACGCCGCGCTGCTGATGCTCCAGTCGGTGGCCCAGCTGGGGCATTTTTCGCCGCAGGACTTCGGTACCCGATTCGTGGAGCTCTTCGGCTCCCAGGAGTACCGGGGCTACCGGGACCACGCGACCAAGGGGACCCTGGAGAACTATCAGCCCTTCGCGGCCCAGTTCCCCAATAACCCCTTCCACTTCCAGGCTGGCGCTGACGACGATCAGCCGGCGACCGCCACGCGCCTCGCCCCCGTCGTCGTCGCGCACTTCCGGGACGACGCGCTGCTTCGGGTCGTCAAGAGCGCCACCCAGGTCTGCCAGAACAACTCGCGGGCCGTCGTCTACATGAAGTGTCACGCCCTGATTCTCCAGGCGCTCCTGGCGGGGAGCGACCTGGGAGACGCGTTAAAGGCGGGCGCCAAGGCCGTCTCGGAGGAACCGGAATACGGCAGGGAGGTAAGCGGCGCGACAGAGGCGGTCTTTGGCCAGTTAGGCCAGGAGGTGCGCGAGGCGACGCTTGGTTTCGGCCAGTCCTGTCCCTTGAAGAGCAGCTTCCCTGCCGCCATGCACGCGGCCCTCAAGTATCAGGACGACCCGCGCCGCGCCATGCTACAGTCGGCCAATGCCGGAGGAGACAACGCCGCCCGCTGCGCCATGATTGGAACCTGGCTGGGAGCGCTGCACGGAGTAAATGGCATACCTTCGGAGTGGCGCAGCAAGGTGAACGCGAAGAGCGAGATAGAGAGCTGCATAGAAAAGATTGTCAAAAAGGTCGGGAGCGGCCAGTAGTCCCCGACCCTAGCCCCACCGTCATTGGCCAACAACTGGTCAGGAGATCGGCAGTATCCCCCCTGTGCAACAGGGGGGAAGGCTCGCACAGCGAGACAGGGGGGTTCTCCCCCTGATTGGAACACCCCCCTGCTTCACTACGTTCAGCTTCCCCCCTACTCCATAGGCTCTGTTATGCAGAGTTGTTGTTTTTTTCAAGTGCGTAGGGTGGGCACCCCGTGCCCACGCGGGGTGAATGCGGACGCAGCTCACGGGCGAACACGAGGTTCGCCCCTACACCTCATCGCGCTGGTAGGGGCGAATCTTGTATTCGCCCGCCTTCCGTGCCCCGAGGGAAATCAACATCAGCACCTAACAGAGCCACTCCATAGGGGGGACAAAACGAACCCAATGCCGGGCGAGGACAAGCTTCCGTAAGCGGACTATCGCGCCTCGCGCACCATCTTGGTCAGCAGGCGGTCCATCGAGGAGGCGAAGCGCTGGCGGTCGGTCAGACTGAACTGGCCGGGTCCACCCTGAACCAGACCGTCGGCCCGCAACTCCTGCATCAGGTTACGCATGGAGAGCCGCTCCCCGACGTTCTCCTCGGTATAGAGCTCGCCGCGCGGGTCGAGGGCCACCCCGCCGTTGGCGACGATGCGCGCCGCCAGCGGTATATCTGCGGTAATCACCAGATCGCTTGCCTGCGCGTTTTCCGCGATGTAATCGTCGGCAACGTCGAAGCCGTTCTTCACCCGTACCGAGGTAACGAACGCGGTATGGGATTTGGAAAGATCATTGTTGGCCACCAGGCATACCTGGACCTTGAGGCGCTCCGAGGCCCGGAACACCATGTCCTTGATGACCCTGGGGCAGGCATCCGCATCCACCCAAATTTTCATGCAGGACTCCACTTTTCGTTCAGCGCTTTGAGTTTAAAAATCCGATGTTTCAGCAGCTAGTTACGCTACTACACCCACCATGCTAAGTCAACAAGACAGGGCGCCGTGGTACGCCAGCGGCAGGAGGTAGCGCCAAAATGATTTTAATTGAATTTTAAAATTATAAGGTTGACATACAGCCGGCAAAACTGATAAGTTGTCGCATCCGTGGATGTCCCCCGGATAAAACCAACAAGAAGCAATATGGGAGAAGTAAGTAAATGGTAAACGGAACTGTGAAATGGTTTAACGACAGCAAGGGGTTTGGTTTTCTTGAGCAGGAAAATGGCGAAGACGTATTCGTGCATTTTTCCGCTATCACTGGCGACGGATTCAAGTCCCTTACCGAGGGCGACAGCGTTACGTTCGAAATCGTGAAAGGCCCTAAAGGTCTTCAGGCGGCCAACGTTTCCAGGGTTTAATTACATACCGTAGAACTTTATTAAGAGGCCCCGAAGACATTCGGGGCTTTTTTTGTGCCTGTTATCCCCCAAAATCCACCAAAAGGGATACCCCTGCCTCGCTGCGCGAGCCTTCCCCCCTACTTCGCAGGGGGACACAGCCGCGCCTACAGCGCCGGCCCGCTCAAAAGCTCTGGCGTCGTCTCCAAGGTCTCGCCTCCGACCTCCAGGTATAACGCACCTTCCGTCACCGTGAGCGACCAGGTGATGGCCCGCTGCAGGCCTGCCACCAGCTTTCCCAGGAAATCGAAATCCACCCCGATTATGGTCAGGTTCTTACTGCCGGAAAGCTTCGGGAGGTACTGCGTCAGCCAGCGGCTCCGCGTCTGCGCAGGTCCGCAGGCAAAGAGGACCGCGCGCTCCACGTGGCGGCACGACTTGGCCAGGCGGTCCGGATCAGGCAGCCCCACCTCGATCCAGAGCTTGACCCTGCCGTCGGGACCTATGGTCCAGAGATCGGGCTCGTCGCCGGACCCAACGCCCTTGGTGAAGCTGAGCCCCTCTTCGTAGCACAGGCCATAGGCAAGCAGGCGGGCCACCAGACGCTCCGCCGTTTCCGAGGGATGCCTGGCTATCGTGGTCTGCAACTGCTCATAGACCTGGCGGTCGAGGTCGGAAAGCTGAACCGACGCCCGGTAGACGGTGGAAGGAAGTGCCATGTAGAAGAACCTCTCGTTATCTAAGCCGACAAGGATTAAATGGCATCCAGCCAGCCTGCCGCACACGGCAGCTGCCAAGCTTCAGCCAAGAGCGGTAATATAGCACAGAAATCGCGCAGGCCTTAGCGCCTTTTTCACTCTCCGCCTTACTCCAGGGTGAAAAAGAAGGTCGCGCCTTCCCCCGGGCTACTCTGGGCCCAGACCCGGCCGCCATGACGCTGGACGATGCGTTTCACCAGGGCCAAACCGATGCCGTAGCCCTGCGCAGCCAGTCCGGGGATCCGTTGGAAGGGAAGGAAAAGTTTTCCCGCCTCTGCCATGTCGAAGCCCGGTCCATTGTCGCAAATAAAGTACACGGTTTTCCCCGCAAGTTCGCTCACACCGAGTTCTATCACGGTGTCCGACTGGCTGCGCGCATGCTTCCAGGCATTGCCGATGAGGTTGCCCAGGACGATGCGGCACAGCTCCGGATTTGCATGCGCCATTATCCCTTCGGGAACCTGGAAGCTGACCCGGCTTTCGGGCTGCTGCACCCTAAGCGCGCCGGCCGCGTCCCGTGCCATGCTGCTCAGGTCGAAGTTTTCCCGCAGCATTTCGACCCGGGCGACCCGCGAGAAGTCGAGCAGGGAGCTGACGAGCCCTTTCATGCGCAGGGTCCCATCATGCACGCCCTGCAGGTAGCCCCGCGACTCTTCACTGAGCTGGTCCCTGCAAATGGTCCGCAGCACCTCGGAAAAGCCGCTGATCGTCGTCAACGGGAGGCACAACTCGTGGGCCACGCTGTAATTGAACGCCTCCAGTTCGCTGTTGCTCTGCTCCAGACCTGCGGCATGGGCGGCAAGCTCGTGGTAGCGCAGTTCAAGTTCACGGTACTTTTCCAAGGCCGCGGCGACCTCGGCCCTGGCCAGGCGCAGCTCGGAATCCTCCCTCTCCAGCCCGTTTTTTTGCACCTGAAGGTCCCGAAATAGCCGCCTGGTCTCGTCGAGGCTTCGTGCCGGCGCCGACTCTGGCGCCGGCGCCGCAGGCCTGCCGGCGGAAAGGCTGCGCGTCCCGACCGGGTCTGCCAGCGGGGTTCGGCATTTTTCCGGGGACCCGTCCCGGATGGAACTGGCTCCCCGGCTGCGTTTCTCGATTCCTAGATACATGCCAGTTCCTTGTTCCCCATGACGAGCCGTATGGTGTCCATCATTTCATTCGGCAGGAAAGGCTTGGTTAGGATCGTTGCTATGCCGATTTCCTGCGCCATAGTGACGTTTTTCGGCGAAGTGTCGCTGGTATCCATGATGATGCGCATGCCGGGAGCTATTTCCAGACCTTTTCTGGAGAGTTCCAGGCCATCCAGACCCGGCATGTGGAGATCGGTAATCATCAGAGGAAAGCTTCTTACCCTTAGCGTTTCCAGCGCCTCCCTGCCGTTTGATACACAGTGCGCCACAATCCCTTCGCACTCCAGTATGCGCTTGATTACCTCACGCATGGTGCTGTCGTCGTCTACGACCAGTATGTCTTTCATTCGCTTCTCCTTCTGAATCCATGCCAAAATGCGGGCAACTCGATTGTATTTGCCCATCCGCTGAAACAGCCAGGTGCACCGAAAAATTTCACAAAAATAATAAAAGAAATTTTTGGTTGTGACGGTCATCATGGTTGGTACAAGAGCAAATAGCCTGCCAATAAAAATTGTCCTTTCCAACAGGTGGCTGGATCCTTTAATAACAGGCGATTAAGTCTGAGCAGGGCAAATCGGACGACGGGGCGCCTGGCCCGCTGAGCCGCAGGTTCCTGCGGAACCCTCAAGATATTGAGGGCTGCCGACGGCGGTCCGGACCGCGGCGCCCTCACAATACCTTCGCTAAATAATTGAAATACTGATACCTTGAACCGGTAGCAAAGCACTCCGTCCCCCTGCGAGGCGCCTGGCAGCAGACAGCGCGCCACCTCAGGGTTCCCTTTTGGGAGGTTGACGAGTCTCTCAATCTCAGCCCGCAGGAAGCGATTAGTCCGTGCGGCGAAGTACGGAGATCACCATGTCAGCTCGAAAAACAGTCCCTGTTGCTCCCCAGACGTCTTCCCCTGCAGGCGAGGCCATCCCCGAGGTGCGCAGCGAGGCAACCCTGCTCCAGGCGGGAGCCCTGCAGAGCGCCATCTTCAACTCCGCCAACTTCTCCAGCATCGCCACCGACGCCAGGGGAGTCATCCAGATCTTCAACGTCGGCGCCGAACGCATGCTCGGCTACACGGCCGCAGAGGTCTTGGACCAGATCACGCCGGCCGACATCTCCGACCCCCAGGAAGTCATCGCGCGCGCCGAGGAACTGAGCCTGGAGCTCGGCACCCCGATCACCCCGGGGTTCGAGGCGCTGGTGTTCAAGGCCTCGCGCGGCATTGAGGACATCTACGAGCTCACCTACATCCGAAAGGACGGCAGCCGCTTCCCGGCCGTCGTCTCGGTGACGGCGCTACGCGACGAGCAGAACACCATCATCGGCTATCTCCTGATCGGCACCGACAACACGGCCCGCAAGCAGGCTGAGGAGGCGCTGCTCCAGGCGGGCGCGCTGCAGAGCGCCATCTTCAATTCCGCCAACTTCTCCTCCATCGCCACCGACGCCAAGGGAGTCATCCAGATCTTCAACGTCGGCGCGGAGCGCATGCTCGGCTACACCGCCGCCGAGGTCATGGACCAGATCACGCCGGCGGACATCTCGGACCCCCAGGAAGTCATCGCGCGCGCCCAGGAACTGAGCCTGGAGCTCGGCACCCCGATCACCCCGGGTTTCGAGGCGCTGGTGTTCAAGGCCTCGCGCGGCATTGAGGACATCTACGAGCTCACCTACATCCGAAAAGACGGCAGCCGCTTCCCGGCCGTCGTCTCGGTGACGGCGCTACGCGACGAGCAGAACACCATCATCGGCTATCTCCTGATCGGCACCGACAATACGGCCAGGAAGCAGGCGGAGGAGGCGCTGCTCCAGGCAGGCGCGCTGCAGAGCGCGATCTTCAACTCCGCCAACTTCTCCTCCATCGCCACCGACGCCAAGGGGGTCATCCAGATCTTCAACGTCGGCGCGGAGCGCATGCTCGGCTACACGGCGGCCGAGGTCATGAACCAGATCACGCCGGCGGACATCTCGGACCCCCAGGAAGTCATCGCGCGCGCCGAGGAGCTGAGCTTCGAGCTCGGCACCCCGATCACACCGGGTTTCGAAGCGCTGGTGTTCAAGGCCTCGCGCGGCATCGAGGACATCTACGAACTCACCTACATCCGGAAGGACGGCAGCCGCTTCCCGGCGGTCGTCTCGGTGACGGCTTTGCGCGACGAGGCCGACGCCATCATCGGCTACCTGCTGATCGGCACCGACAACACCGCCAGAAAGCAGATCGAGGCCGAGCAGAAGCAGCTGAGCCAGCGCCTGCGCGACCAGCAGTTCTACACCCGCTCCCTGTTCGAATCCAACATCGACGCCATCATGACCACCGACCCCTCCGGCATCATCACCGACGTCAACAAGCAGATGGAGGTGCTCACCGGCTGCACCCGGGACGAATTGATCGGCGCCCCCTTCAAGAACTACTTCACCGACCCCGACCAGGCCGAGACCAGCATCAAGCAGGTGCTGAGAGTGAAGAAGGTCACCGACTACGAGCTCACCGCGCGGGCCCGGGACGGCAAGGAGACCGTGGTGTCCTTCAACGCGACCACCTTCTACGACCGGGACCGCAAGCTCCAGGGGGTCTTCGCCGCGGCGCGCGACATCACCGAAAGAAAGCGCCTGGACCAGGTGCTCCAGGAGAAGAACGTCGAGCTGGAGAGCGCCAGGAGCCTGGCGGAGAAGGCCAACCTCTCCAAGTCCGAGTTCCTCTCCAGCATGAGCCACGAACTGCGCTCCCCCTTGAACGCGATCCTCGGTTTCGCCCAGCTGATGGAGTCCGGCTCCCCCCTGCCGACCCCGGCGCAGAAGGCGAGCATCGACCAGATACTCAAGGCGGGATGGTACCTGCTGGAACTGATCAACGAGATCCTCGACCTGGCGCTCATCGAGTCGGGGAGGTTGTCGCTTTCCCTGGAGCAGGTCTCGCTCATCGAGGTCATGCTGGAGTGCCAGGCCATGATCGAGCCGCAGGCGCAGAAAACCGGCATCAGCCTGAAATTCCCCCATTTGGAGATCCCCCACTTCGTGCATGCCGACCGCACCCGGGTGAAGCAGGTGCTGATCAACCTCCTTTCCAACGCGATCAAGTACAACCGGCCCCAGGGAACCGTGGAGGTGTCCTGCCGCGCCAAGGGCGCGGAACAGATCCACATCAGCGTGCAGGACACCGGAGAGGGGCTCACCGGCGAGCAGCAGTCCCAGCTGTTCCAGCCCTTCAACCGCCTGGGCCAGGAGGCGAGCGCGGAGGAAGGCACCGGCATCGGGCTCGTGGTGAGCAAGCGGCTGGTTGAACTGATGGGTGGCCAGATCGGGGTGGAAAGCACGGTCGGCGTGGGGAGCAAGTTCTGGGTCGAGCTGGGCCTCACGGCCGAGCCGCAGCCCGCCGCCGGCCCGGACCGGGCGCAGGCGCCCCATGCCGCGCAGCTGCCCCATAGCGCGGACCCGCACACCCTTTTGTACGTGGAGGACAACCAGGCCAACATGCAACTGGTCGAGCAGCTGATCGCGCGCCGCCCGGACCTCTGCCTGTTGGGTGCCGGCGACGGCCTCACCGGCATAGAGATCGCGCGCACCCGGCAGCCGGACGTGATCCTGATGGACGTCAACCTGCCGGGCATGAGCGGCATCCAGGCCCTGAAGATCCTGCGCGAGGACCCGACGACGGCGCACATCCCGGTGCTCGGCATCAGCGCCAACGCCATGCCGCACGACATCAGGAAAGGTCTCGACGCGGGATTTTTGAGTTACCTCACCAAGCCGATCAAGGTGAACGAATTCATGGAGCTCCTGGACCAGGCCCTGGAAGTTGCGGGCAAAAAAACGACAGCACTGAAAAACGAGGAAAACCGCCATGGTCAATAGCAACGATATACGCAAAGCCGGCATTCTCATCGTCGACGATCAGATAGCAAATGTGGAGCTGCTCGAGCAGGTCCTCAGGGGAGCGGGCTACAGCTGCATCAGCTCGACCCTGGACCCGCTTGCCGTCTGCGCCCTGCATCGCGAGAAGCACTACGACCTCATCCTGCTCGACCTGGAGATGCCAGGGATGGACGGGTTCCAGGTGATGGAGGGTCTCAAGGAAATCGAAACCGACGGCTACCTGCCGGTGCTGGCCGTCACCGTCGAGCCGGCCCACAAGCTGCACGCGCTGCAAAGCGGCGCCAAGGATTTCGTCAGCAAACCGTTCGAGCTGGCCGAGGTGCTGATGCGGGTGCACAACATGCTGGAAGTCCGCCTGCTGCACGAGGCGGCCCGCAACCTCGGCAAGGAACTGGAAGCCCTGGCGCTCAACGACCCGCTGACCGGCCTTGCCAACCGGCGGCTCTTGGCCGACCGGATGTCGATGGCTCTGGTCCACGCCAAAAGGTACCAAAGCGCCATGGCGGTGCTCTACCTGGACCTGGACGGCTTCAAAGCGATCAACGACACGCTGGGTCACGGCGCCGGGGACCTGATCTTGAAAGAGGTCGCTGCGCGCCTGAAGGAGACGGTGCGCCATGAGGATACCGTGGCGCGCATGGGAGGCGACGAGTTCCTCATTGCGCTCTGGCACGTAAGCGGCGCTTCTTATGCCTCCGGCGTGGCGCGGCGGGCGGTCGAAGCGGTATCGCGTCCCTATATCATTGAGGGCAACAGCGTCCAGATCACGACCAGCGCGGGGATCAGCATCTATCCCGATCATGGCGAGGATGCGGACGCGCTGATAGAGAGCGCGGACCTGGCCCTGTACGAGGCCAAGCATGCCGGGAAGAACGCCTTCAGGGTTTCGCAGCGCACCTGCCTCCCTGCGGCTGCCACCCCTCGCGCCCCAGCAGCTTCACGTGATGCGGCGAGCGTCGCGGCCACGGCCACAGCAGCTGCACCTGCACGGGCTCCCGCACCGGGGTCTGCATCCCTGCCTGCAGCTGCGCCCAAGTCCGCGGCTGCGCGGGGAGCGGCGCGCGTTGCCCCTCCCCTGCCGGGAGCCGGATCCCGCTCGCCGGCGAAAACGGGGCATAAACACAGATGATCGGACCTGCCGAAATACTCAATGCCAGCATCCTGATCGTGGACGACCAGCTCGCCAACGTGCAGTTGCTGGAGCAGATGCTGGCTAATGCCGGATACCTGCAGGTAAGCGCCACCATGGACCCGCGCGAGGTGTGCGGGCTGTATCGGGAAAACCGCTATGATCTGATCCTGCTCGACCTGCAGATGCCCGTCATGGACGGTTTCCAGGTCATGGAAGGGCTGAAGGCGATAGAGGCCGGCAGCGGCTACGTGCCGGTGCTGGTCATCACCGCCCAGCCCGGGCACAAGCTGCGTGCCCTGGCGGCCGGCGCCAAGGATTTCGTCAGCAAACCGTTCGACCTGGTCGAAGTGAAGACGCGCATCCACAACATCCTGGAAGTGCGCCTGCTGTACAAGAAACACGAACTCTACGGAAAGGAACTGGAACAGACGGTGCGCGAGCGCACGCTGGAACTGACCCGGGCAAACGGTCAGCTCCGGGAGGAAATTGAGGAACGCACCCGGGGAGAAGATTCGCTGCGGGAGGCCTACGCGGAGATAAAGGGGCTGAAGGACCGGCTCGAGGCCGAGAACAGCTACCTGCAGCAGGAGGTCGGCAGCCAGTACAACATCGGCGACATCATCGGCCAGAGCGAACTGCTCAGGCAGGTTTTTCAACGGGTGGCGCAGGTGGCCCCCCTGGACGCGACAGTACTGCTGCTGGGCGAGACCGGCACTGGCAAGGGAGTGGTGGCGCGCGCCCTGCACGCCGGCAGTGCCCGCAAGGACCGTCCTTTGATAACGGTCAATTGCACCACCCTGCCGGCGGCCCTGGTGGAAAGCGAGCTCTTCGGGCATGAAAGAGGCGCCTTCACCGGCAGCCACACCCGTCAGATCGGGCGCTTCGAACTGGCCGATGGCGGCACCATATTCCTGGATGAAATCGGCGAGATGCCGCTGGAGCTGCAATCTAAGCTGCTGCGGGTGATCCAGGACGGCGAGTTTGAGCGGCTGGGCAGTTCGCGCACCATCAAGACCGATGTGCGGATCATCGCGGCCACCAACCGGGTGCTAGTGGAAGAAGTCCGTAACGGCCGGTTCCGGGAGGACCTGTATTACCGCCTCAACGTGTTCCCCATTACCTTGCCGCCGCTTAGAGAGCGCAGCGCAGACATCCCGCTGCTCGTGAGCCACTTCCTGGCCAAATTCAACAAGAAGATCGGCAAGAAGATTGGGAAGGTGTCCAATGCTACGCTGAACACGCTTCAGAAGTATCACTGGCCCGGGAACGTACGTGAGTTGGAGAGCGTCATTGAGCGCGCGGTGATAACCAGCCAGGGGAGCGTGTTGCAGGTGCTGGATCGCTTCGACACCTTCCGCAAGAAGGAGGAACTGGCAGGTCAAAACGTGAAAGCCCTGATCGCGCTGGAGCAGGACCTCATCCTCCGTGCGCTCCGCAAAACCGGCTGGCGCATCGAGGGGAGCAGCGGGGCAGCGCAGCTCGTCGGCCTCAACCCAAGTACCCTGCGCTTCCGGATGCGCAAGTACGGGATCAGCCGCGAGGAGGCCGGCTAAGCCTGCCTTTCGGGAGCAGAAATTACTGCCATTAAGTTATTGAGCGGACTTTAGCTGTATCCCCCCTGCGAAGTAGGGGGGAAGGCTCGCGCAGCGAGACAGGGGGTCCTTCTGCCGGCGTAAACACCCCCCTGCCTCACTACGTTCAGCTTCCCCCCTATTTCATAGGGGGGACAGAATCTGCCTGCCCAAGGGAATGGTGATGCGAGCTTAAGACCGTAGCGCGGATGCCGCGTGGGCACGGTGGGCCCACCCTCCCGACCTAATCATCATCCCCGTTATCAAAGGGAGTGAAATCCTTCAGCCAGCCTTGCCAGTCAAAACTCTCGAACTCTATGAGCAAAGCGGTCGGAATGAAAGTATCCAGCTCACTCATCCTTTGCTTTAGCAGTTCGCCGGTAAAATCCCGAAACAGTGAAACTTCCTGGCGGAACATGGCGTCGAAGGGCGCCCTGAGATCTGCCAGTTCGACCGGATCGCCGTCGACGAAGTTCATGGTGCACCAGTCGTCGTGCATCAGTTCGCCGCCCGTGTCGACCAGGGGGATGCCGTGCAGCCTGCAGGTCATCGGTCGGTTGGCGTACACCAGGCAGCGGCCGTCTTCGCCCAGCATCACGCAGGGGGTCTCGTCCTCCTCCGGCATGAGCGGCTCCCATTCCTCGTCAGGGCGGTGGTTCAATACGTAAGGATGGTCGAACTCGGGCCAATGCTCCCGCATCAACTTGAGGCGCTCCTGGGCCTTTTTCCGCACCAGTTCCCGGGTTTCTTCGGGCAGCGCGTCGAATCCAAGTTTCAGGTAATAGGCGTCCAGCAGGGTGATGTCGAAGATCGACCGGCAGCAGTGCGAGCAGCCGCTTTGGCAGGCGATCTTTTCCGGGTAGAGTTCCATGGACCTGGCGAACCAGCCGTCCACTTGATCAAGTAGTTCTTGGTAGTGCTGCACTATCTTTTTCATATGACCTTCAAAGCTTCCCTCACCCAAAGGGAGAGGGAGAGTTTATGCGGTGTTGCTGAAAAGTGTACGCTGCACATGAATCAACTACCCCTCGCCCCCTGGGAGAGGGGCAGGGGTGAGGGAGCCTCTACGAAGCAATGAGAAAAGGTAACGCCCGGGACATAAAAGAAAGGCGGCAAATTAGTCATTGCCGCCTTCCAAACTGCGTCAGCGTGACACAATCAGTTTTACGAGAGAATCTCGGCTTTGGTGAAGATGGATTTCATCCAGTAGCCTTCCTTCTCGATGTTCTCCCGGCCGCCTTCCTCGCGGTCCACCAGGGTGACCACGCCCAGCACGACCAGCCCTTCTTCCTCGGCGCGCTTGATCGCCTTGATGGAGGAGCCGCCGCTCGTCACGACGTCCTCCACGATCACCACGCGGGCTCCGGGCTTCAGGTTCTTCCTACCTTCGAGCCAGGCACCGGTGCCGTGCCCCTTGGGCTCCTTCCTGATGATGAAGCCGGGAATCGGCTTACCTTCCAGGAAACTCACCACGGAGGTTGCCGTCGCGATCGGGTCGGCTCCCAGGGTGAGCCCCCCTACCCCTTCGACTCCCTCGACGTCGCGGATCGACTCGAAGAACAGCTTGCCGGTCAGGTAGCCCCCTTCCGGATGCAGCGTGGTCTGCTTGCCGTCGAAGTAGAAGTCGCTGGCGCGGCCGGAGGCGAGCACGACGTTTCTCTTCTCGTATGATAGTTCGATGATGATCTTCTTCAGGCGTTCCCGTTCGGTCATTTTATCTCCATCTCCTTTTCGAATAGTCCCATCTGCGGCTCATCCTCTTGTTCGAGGCGCGGGAATTTAACCGGGTATCCCCCGGTAAAACAGGCGTTGCAGAAGCCGGCGTTCTCGGCGCCGACCGATTTCATCAGCCCTTCCTCGGAAAGGTAGCCGAGCGAATCGGCCGTGATGTAGCGGCGGATCTCGTCGATCGAATGGGAGGAGGAGATCAGTTCCTTGCGGTTGGGGGTGTCGATCCCGTAGTAGCACGGGTAGCTGGTCGGGGGCGACGAGATGCGCACATGCACCTCGGAGGCGCCGGCGTTGCGGATCATCTTGACGATCTTGCGGGAAGTCGTGCCGCGCACGATGGAGTCGTCGATGACCACGACCCTTTTGCCTTTCAGGAGTTCCCGCACCGGGTTCAGTTTGATCTTCACGCCGAAGTGGCGGATCGCCTGCTGCGGCTCGATGAAGGTGCGCCCCACGTAGTGGTTGCGGATGAGACCCAGCTCGAACGGGATGCCGGACTCCTCGGCGTAGCCCAGGGCCGCCGGCACGCCGGAGTCGGGAATCGGGACCACGATGTCGGCGTCCACCTTGAACTCGCGGGCCAGTTGCCGCCCCTGCTCCTTGCGCACCATGTAGACGTTCTTGCCGAAGATGTGCGAGTCGGGTCGCGCGAAGTAGACGAACTCGAAGATGCAGGGGGTGGGTTTCACCTTCTTGAGCGGGAAGAAGGAGGTCATGCCGTTCTTGTCGACGACAATCACCTCTCCCGGCTCGATCTCACGGATGAACTCGGCGTCGATCAGGTCGAGCGCGCAGCTCTCCGAAGCCACCACGTAGGCGTTGCCCAGGCGGCCCAAGCAAAGCGGCCGGAAGCCGTTGGGGTCGCGCACCGCGACCATGCGCGTCTCGGTCAGGAACAGCAGGCAGTAGGCCCCCATGATCCGGGAGAGCGCGTCGGTGAGACGGTCCAAAAGGGAGTTGGCCTTGGAGGTCGCCAGCAGGTGGACGATGATTTCCGTGTCCATGGTGGTCTGGAAAATGGAACCGTACGCCTCCAGCTCATCCTTGATGATCTGGGCGTTGACGATGTTGCCGTTGTGGGCCACCGCGATGGAGCCGCGGGAGTAATCCACCATGATGGGCTGCACGTTCTTGATGACGGAGGAACCGGTCGTCGAATAACGCACGTGGCCGATGGCAGCGTTACCGGGGAGCGACTTGAAGATTTCCTGGTTGCCGAAGACGTCCGCGACCAGCCCCATGCTCTTGTGGGAGTGCAAGGTGGCCCCGTCCGAGGAGACGATGCCACAGCTTTCCTGTCCCCGGTGCTGCAGGGCGTAAAGCCCGAGGTAGGTGAGGTTGGACGCCTCCGCGTGGTTGAACACGCCGAAAATGCCGCACTCTTCTTCAGGTTTATGCATCAACATTTCTTCCACGAGCTACTCCTTATAAAAACCCGTTCAACGTTCTACGTTCTAGGTTCTAGCTTCCGGTTGTATCAACGTTGAACCTGGAACGTTGAACATGTTTCTAAAGATTCTGCTTCACGTACTGCGCGGCGTTCCGGAAGAAAACCAGTCCGCCCCCCTCCTCGGGGAGTTCCTCGCGGGTCCAGCGCGGGTGCTGGGTGCGGTGCACGAACGCCTCGGGATGGGGCATCAGTCCCATGACCCGCCCGGTCTCGTCGCAGATCCCGGCGATGGCGTTCAGCGAGCCGTTCGGGTTTTCCGGAAACTCCATGGTCGGAGCGCTGTACTGCTGATCCGAGTATTTGAGACAGGCCAGATGCTTCGACTCGATAGCCTCCAGCGTTTCCGGCGAGTCTACCAGGAACTTCCCCTCGCCGTGGCGGATCGGCAGGTAGACCCCGCCCTCGATGCCCCGGGTGTAGAGCGAAGGGGACTGGGGATCGCACTTCAGGTAGCACCAGCGGTCCTGGAAGCGCCCGTTGGCGTTGTAGGTGAGCGTCGCCGTCTGCTGCAGGTAGTCGCTCCCCAGGGCCGGCAGCATCCCCATCTTCACCAGGAGCTGGAAGCCGTTGCACACCCCGAGGATCAGCTTGCCGTCGCCGATGAAGCGCAGCAGCTGCTCCACGATCGGCTCGCCGCTTCCCGCGATCTGCGCGTGGCGCAAACGGTTGGCCTGCGCCTTGGCGCTCCCCAGGTCGTCGCCGTCCAGAAACCCGCCGGTCAGGTTCAGGAAGTGGTAGTCGTCCAGGCTCACCTCGCCTGACATGAGCTCGGAAAGGTGCGCGATGCGCGCCTCGTCGAAGCCGCCGAGCTTGCAGGCGTGCGCCGCCTCCATCTCGCAGTTGGTGCCGTTACCGGTTATGACCAGCGCTTTTGCCTTTGTCATCAGAGTTCCTCTATTGGTGTTGTCCGCGGCAGGCCATTTCTCATTATGGCACAGTCCGCGATTTTTTTCGTCATAGGAAGTTTGCGGTCGTCATGTAAAGGGTCATCTCGGTTATCGTTCCCACGCTCCAGCGTGGGAATGCATCCAGGGACGCTCCTGCGTCCCGATTGCCATTCAGTCCCCCCTATGAAATAGGGGGGAAGCTGAACGCAGTGAAGCAGGGGGGTTGCCGTCAGGAGGAAGACCCCCCTGTCTCGCTGCGCGAGCCTTCCCCCCTACTTCGCAGGGGGGATACTGCCAACCCCTCTTTCCCAATCACGTAGTTATCCAGCCGTCAGTGGGTGGTCAGCAATTACAGATCCAGCAACGGCGCCTGCCAGGCGGCCTTCAGTTCAGCGATATCAGCATGCACGACCTGGGCACCGGTAAGCCCAGTCACGCTAACGGCCGTCCCGTCTGTAACCGCGCCTATCCTTGCACAGACGGTCCCGGCCATGGCAGCCTCGAACGCCTGCGCCTTGTCGGGCCGCACGGTCACCAGCAAACGGGAGGCCGACTCGGAGAAGAGCAGCACCAGGTCGTTGCGGCCCTCCCCCTCGAAAGCAACCTTGCCGAGGTCAAGATCCATCCCGAAGCCGCCGGCAAAGGCGGACTCGGCCGCGGCAACCGCCAGGCCGCCGTCGGAGAGGTCGTGGCAGGAAGCCACCAGGGCGCTGTTGAGCGCGCCGTTGTAGGCCCGATAGCTGGCGAGCGCAGTCTGCGCATCGACCTTGGGAACGGAGTTGCCGACGAACCCTCTTTGCGCCAGGTACTCGGAGCCGCCCAGCTCGTTCTTGGTGACGCCCAAGAGGTAGACCAGGTCGCCGGGACGTTTTACGTCCATGGTGACCGCGAGGCGGGCGTCCTCCATCTTGCCGATGACCGAGAAGAGCAGGGTCGGCGGGATGGAAATCTTCGTGGTGCCGTCGTAAAAATCGTTCTTCATGGAATCCTTGCCGGAGATGAGCGGCAGGGAGAAGATCGTGCAGTAGTCGTAGAGCGCCTTGTTGGCTCGCACCAGCTGGGCCATCTTGTACGGCCCGTCCGGGGTCCTTTCGGAGAGGACGGGATCGCACCAACAGAAGTTGTCCAGGCCGGCCACCAGGTCGAGCGAGCCGCCGACGGCGACGTAGTTCCTAAGCCCCTCGTCGATGGCGTTGGCCGCCATGTGGTAGGCGTCGATGTCGCTGTAGCGCGGCGATATGCCGTGGCCCACGACGACTGCTTCGAAGGAGTCGAGAATGGGGCGCACGACTGCCGCGTCGGAGGGGCCGTCGTTGGAGACGCCGGTGAAAGGTTTCACCACGCTGCCGCCCTGCACCTCGTGGTCGTAGCGGCGCACCACGCTCTCCTTGGAACAGATGTTCAGGGAGGAAAGCAGACCCTTCAGGTCGGCCGTGTAATCGGAGCTCTCGACCAGGGTCGGCTCCGGGTTGACCGGCTGCTCCCAGCGCGCCGGGATCTGCATGGGGGGAAGCCCCGCGTGCATGAAGGAGAGCGGCAGGTAGCAGACCGTCTTTTCGCCGTAGAGCATGTGGAACACGCCGGAGTCGGTGAAGGTACCGAGCACGGTCGCCTCGACGCCAAAGCGCCCCGCCATCTCCATGAAGGCGTCGATGTTTTCCGGCGGCACGGCAAGGCTCATGCGCTCCTGCGCCTCGGAGATCAGGATCTCCCAGGGGGCGAGACCCGGGTACTTGAGCGGGGCCAGGGAAAGGTCGAGCTGGCAGCCGCCGCACTCCTCGGACATCTCGCCGATGGAGGAGGAAAGCCCGCCCGCGCCGTTGTCCGTGATGAAGCGGTAGAGCCCCTTGTCGCGCGCCCGGATCAGGAAGTCGAACATCCGTTTCTGGGTGATCGGGTCGCCGATCTGCACCGCGGAAACCGGCGAGTTCTCGTTCAACTCCTCCGAGGAGAAGGTCGCGCCGTGGATGCCGTCCTTGCCGATGCGCCCGCCCGTCATGACGATCAGGTCGCCCGGGACGATATTCTTATGCTCCGAGGGCGCGCCGTTGATCTTCGCCGGCATGATCCCGGCGGTGCCGCAGAACACCAGGGGCTTCCCGGCGAACCTGTCGTCGAACACCAGGCTTCCGTTCACGGTCGGGATGCCGCTTTTGTTGCCGCCGTGCTCGACCCCCTCGACGACACCTTCAAAGATGCGGCGCGGGTGCAGCAGGCGCTTGGGGAGCTCCTTGTCGTAGAACGGGTCGGCAAAGCAGAACACGTCCGTGTTGAAGATGAGCTTCGCCCCCATGCCGGTGCCGAACGGGTCGCGGTTCACGCCGACGATCCCGGTGAGAGCCCCGCCGTAAGGGTCCAGCGCGGAGGGGGAGTTGTGGGTTTCCACCTTGAAGACCAGGCTCCACGCGTCGTTGAAGCGGATCACGCCGGCGTTGTCCTTGAAGACGGAGAGGCAATAGTCTTTGTCGCCCAGGGCCGCCCGCACGTCGGCAGTCGTGCGCTGAATGTAGCTCTTGAAGAGCGACTTGATCTCTTCGGTCGTGCCGGCGCCGTCGTCGTAGGAGACGTCGGCAGAGAAGATCTTGTGCTTGCAGTGCTCGCTCCAGGTCTGGGCCAGCGCTTCGAGCTCCACGTCGGTGGGCGCCGCGCCGAGACCCTGCTTGGCACGGACCTCGCGAACCGCGGGGTCGCGGTAGTGCGCCTGGATGATGCGCATCTCGTCGATGGTGAGCGCCAGCACGCCGTCGCGGCTGATCCGCATCAGCTCCTCGTCGGAGACCTCCAGGTTGATCGCCTGCACTTCGATCTTCGCCTCTACCTGCACCTTGGGGACGAAGGGGGCCACGCCCCCCTGCTTCGCGAAGCTCGCGGCGTCGAGAATCTGGTAGCGCTGGATCAGGGTGTTGCACAAAAGCCCAGTGGCGACGCGCTCGGCGTCGGCTGCCGTGAGAGCGCCGGAAATCAGGTACTGAACCGAGGTGTAGACCCCCTCCCCTCTGGCGAGCGGACGGCCGATCTGGTAGCCGATCGCCTCGGCCGCGGTGCGTCCCACGTTGTCGGTGACGCCGGCCCGGAAACCGACCTCCATCAGGAAGTCGAAGCCGGCGGCGGCCGCGCGGTCAATGGAGTAGTGCTGGATCACGGGATCGCTGAACGGCCCGGCTGCGGCCCCGGCGAGTTCCTCGGCGCTCAAATCCGCGTCGACCGTGTAGACGTCGATGGTGCGGACCTTGTCCACGCTCAGGTGCAGAAAGTGCTCGATCTCCCGCTTGATCCGCTCGCCGCGGGGGTCGCGGACCTCGTCCTTAAGCGTTATTTCAATTCTGTGGGCCATGGTTTGCGTCCTTTTCTAAGAAAACCGACCGGGTGGGGTACGGTATGTTGATGCCGTTATCCTGGAAGCTCCGGGCTATGGCGCAGTTGATCCGGTCGGTGACTGCGAAGAGCTCCTCGTAGTGTCCGGTCCAGAAGAAGAGCGCGAGGCTCAGGGAACTGTCGCCGAAGCTGGTGAAGTAGGCCTCGGGGGCCGGGTCGGAGAGTACGCCCGGCACGGCGGCCGCGGTCGCCACCAGGAGCGCCTTGGCACGCTCCACGTCGCTTCCGTAGGCGATCCCGAGGTTCACCCTACCCTTACCGCGCGAGTCCGGAAAGGCCTGGTTGATCAGGGTCGAGTTGCACAGTTCCGAGTTGGGAATGATGAGATAGGTGTTGTCGCCGCCCTTGATCTTTGTGGAGCGCAGCCCGATGTCCACCACGTCGCCCACCTGGGCGCCGAGCTGGATGCGGTCGCCGATCCTGAAAGGGCGGTCGATCATCAGGGTGAAGCCCGAGACCATGTTCGCCATGGTGTCCTTGGCGGCAAGTCCAATCGCCAGGGATCCGACGCCCAGGGCGGTGACCAGGGAGAGGATGTCGTAGCTGAAGTGCTTCATGGTGATGATGAGCGCGGTGCCGAACAGGAAGATGGAGCAGAGCTTCTGCACCAGCGGCATCAGCTGCCGGCTCATCTCCTCGCCGGCGAGCCTTTTGCCGTAGTGGTTCAGCATCTCGTCCATGATCCGGAAGGCGATGGAGGCGATGATGGCCACGTTCACCATGAACAGGGCGCCCGAGACGACGATCTGCAGCCGCTCCGGGAGCGGCAGCCGCCGGATGGCGATGTAGAGGCCGGCGCAGTTGATCAAAAGGAGCGCGGGGGGCGTCACGCGCGCCACGATCCGGTCGTCCAGCTCCCCGCGGGTAAGGGCGCCCAGACGGGCGCCCACCCTGGCGAGCAGGATCCCCGCCAGCCGCGACAGCAGGTAGAAGGCGGCGATGATCAGGAACGAGATCAGCAGTTCTTTGGACCAGAAGAGGAAAAAAGCATCCCCTTCGTCCGGCCTGAGATAATACCAGAGGCTATCCACCAAAGACCCTCGTGAAGATGGTGTCGACATGCTTCAGGTGGTAGCCGAGGTCGAAGGCTTCCTTGATCTCGTCGGCGGAGAGGATAGCGGTCACCTCGGGGTCGGCCAGCAGTTCCTCCTGGAAATCCTTCCCTTCCTCCCAGACCTTCATGGCGTTTCTCTGCACCAGCGAGTAGGCCGTCTCGCGGGAAGCGCCCCCCTCGGCGAGCTTCAACAGCACGCGCTGGGAGAAGATCAGGCCGCGCATCTGGTTTAAGTTGCGCATCATGTTTTCCGGGTAGACCACCAGGTTTTCGATGAGGCCGATGGCGCGGTTCAGCATGAAGTCGAGCATGACGGTGGCGTCGGGGCCGATGATGCGCTCCACGGAGGAGTGCGAGATGTCGCGCTCGTGCCAAAGCGGGATGTTCTCCATGGCGGAGACCGCGTAGCCGCGCATCAGGCGCGCCAGGCCGGAGAGGTTCTCGGAGAGCACCGGGTTACGCTTGTGCGGCATGGCGGAAGAACCCTTCTGCCCCTTGCTGAAGAACTCCTCGGCCTCCAGCACCTCGGTGCGCTGCAGGTGGCGGATCTCGACGGAGAACTTCTCGATGGAGGAGGCGACGATCGCCAGCGTGGTGAAGTATTCGGCGTGGCGGTCGCGCTGCAGCACCTGGGTGGAGCAGGGAGCAGGTGTCAGGCCCGCCTTCTTGCAGACGTAGGCCTCGACCTGCGGGTCGATGTTGGCGAAGGTGCCGACCGCGCCGGAGAGCTTGCCGTAGGAGATGGTGGCCAGGGCCGCTTCCATCCTCTTCAGGTTGCGCGCCATCTCGTCGTACCAAAGCGCCATCTTGAGGCCGAAGGTGACCGGCTCGGCGTGGATGCCGTGCGAGCGACCCATCTGCGGGGTCATCTTGTGCTCGTAGGCGCGCACCTTGATGACTTCCATGAGCCTTTTAATGTCGACGATGATGAGCTCCGCCGACTCCTTGAGCAGCATGGCGAAGGAGGTGTCCAGCACGTCCGAGGAGGTGAGTCCCAGGTGGACGAAGCGGGAGTCGTCGCCGATGTAGTCGGCAACCGAGGTGAGGAACGCGATGACGTCATGCTTCACGGTGCGCTCGATCTCGTCGATGCGCTCCACGTCGAAGGAAGCCTTGGCGCGGATGCGCTCCACGGCTTCCTGGGGGATCCGGCCCATCTCGGCGTGCGCCTCGCAGGCGTAGATCTCTATTTCAAGCCACTTGCGGTAGCGGTTCTCAGGTTCCCAGATGCGGGTCATTTCAGGACGGCTGTAACGTTCAATCACGACTTCCCCCTTGTACTCTTTAGCTATTTAAATTCTGGATGATAAAAAACGGTAAAAACGGAAAAACCACGTTCAAAACCTTCGAACGCGCTTAAGTCCCCCTTCGCAAAGGCTCTGTTCTGCCCAAATGTTGTTTTTCAGCGCCTTAACCCCTCGCCCTCTGGGAGAGGGGCAGGGGTGAGGGATTCTCCACGGAGTAAAAGCGAAACTCTACAGGAATCCGCCCTAGATGTCGAGCACACCGCTTGTCTGGTGCTGGACCCCGAGAAAGAGCCCGGGCGAGCAGAGGTTCTGGCCGCCCAAAAGCCCGCTGGCCGCCGCCATGGCGAGCGCGGGGTCGTTGTTCACCTCGGAGAGGTGCGACAGGAACACCCCCTGGAGCCCCGGGTGGAGCAGCTCCTCCAAAAGGCTCGCCCCTTCCGTGTTGGAGAGGTGGCCGTGGCGCGAGCGGATGCGCTGCTTCAGGTGCCAGGGATAGGGACCGTTTTGCAGCATCTCCTCGTCGTGGTTGAACTCAAGGACCAGCGCCCGGCACCCTTTGAGCTTCTCCTGGGTAAGCCGGGTGGCGATCCCCAGGTCGGTGGCGAAACCGATGCACCCCTCGCCCCCCTCGATCCTGAAGCCGACCGGGTCGCAGGCGTCATGGTGGATCGGGAAGGGGTCGATGGCGAGCCCCTTGAAGTTGAAGGGGGAACCGGGATCGAACTCCAGCAGGTCGACCTTGCCCAGTACGTGGCGCGCGGCATCGTGGGTGCGGGACCCGACCAGGACCGGGATCTTCAGGCGCCGGGCCAGCGCGCCCACGCCGCGGATGTGATCGGTGTGCTCATGGGTGATCAGGATGCCATCCAGGGTCTCGGCGGCGACGCCGATGGAGGAGAGCCTGGCGATGGCTTCCCGGCCGGAGAGTCCGGCGTCGATCAGCAGACGGCAGGAATCGGTCTCCAGATAGAGGCAGTTCCCCTTGCTACCACTTGCCAAAAGGCAAAGCCTCATCGATCCCTCCTGAGTCAAAAGCGCAAACCTGCTACAACAAAATCAAAGGCCTAACCACAGAGCACTCAGCGGGACACAGAGGAAATCCAAACAAAAATACCCAGGATGCTTCACTTACAACTGGATCCTCGTTTTTGCTTTTCCTCTGTGCACCCCTGTGCACTTCTGTGGTTAGGCTCTGTGCTTCGAAGCGGTCTGAATAAACCTCATTTTTATACAAGAAAAGGGGGCTATATTCAAGGTAAACTTGCTGAGATCGTGCTAACGCAGCAGCTTGCTGTAGTCGGCGATGTTCTCCCCGAGCAGCGGATTGAGCGGCAGCAGGATGTGGAAGGTGGAGCCGGGCAGCCGCTCCGGGTTGTACCCGGTGGACTCCACCCAGATCTCGCCGCCGTGCATGTCCACGATCCCCTTGGCGATGGAGAGGCCGAGCCCCGCCCCCTTCGCCTTGAAGGCGACCTTGCCGCTGGAATGCTCCTGGATGTTCCCCACCTCGTAGAACTTGTCGAAGACCCGCAGCTGGTCCTCCCGGTCGATGCCGATCCCGGTGTCGGAGACGGTGATCTCCAAAAAGAGATGGTGCTCGCGCCCCGCGGCGTGCGTCCCGCCGGTCGGCACCCCGCGCAGCAGGTACTTGGCTGAACTGGCGATGGTGATGCGGCCGCCGTCCGGGGTGAACTTGATGGCGTTGCCGAGGATGTTGGACAAAAGCTGCATGAGCCTGAGCGCGTCCCCCTTGAGGGTCGGGATCGACTCGTCCAGAGTCACCACGACCTCCTGCTTGCGCATGGAGAAGAAGAAGCGCAGCTCGTTCACCGCCGCCTCGATGAGCCGGTTCAGCTGGATGTCCTCCATCTTGAGCTGCAGCCTTTTCTCGTCGATGAGCGAGACGTCGACCATGTCCTTGATGATGTTGTCCAGGCGGGCGGCGGCGTTGCTGATGTTCACCACCATCTCCATGACGGTCTTGTCCACCCGGTCCGCCATGTCGGTCGTGATCAGCTCGGAGTACCCCATGATGACGGTGAGCGGCGTCTTCAGCTCGTGGGAGGCGAGCCCCAGGAAGGAGTCCTTCATGCGGTTAAGCCGGGCCAGGTCGGAGGAGCTCTTCTCCAGGTTGACGATGATCTCGCGCTCGCGGGTCACGTCACGGAAGATCGCCTGCACCAGGTTCTCGGAGCCGCTTTTGATGCTGGAGGCGTGCAGCATCGCCACCATGACGCCGCCCCCCTTCTTGAGGAGCTGCATCTCCTCGGCGATGTGGGCGCCGCCGGCCGCCTCTCGGAAGATGCGCTGCAGCTTCGGGATGTTGCCGATGTTCAGCAGCAGCAGCATCTTGGTGAGCGGCAGCCCCAGCAGCTCGCGCGCCTCGTAGCCGAAGAACTCCTCGGCCATCTTGTTGACCATCCGGATCGACTCGTCCGCGCCCAGCACCAGGATCGCGTCGCTCGCGTCCTCCATGAGCGACTTGTAGAGCTCCTCGGAGCGCTCAAGGTCGGAGCTCATGGTCTCCAGCTTGCGGTAGGAGGCGTGCAGCTCCTCGAAGGTCTTCTCCATGTCCTGGTAGTTCTTCTTGATCTGCTCGTCCCGGTTCTTCAGGAACTGGGACATGATGTTGATGTTGCGCGCCAGCTCGTTGAACTCGAAGACCCGCACCTCGCCGATCTGGGTGTCGAAGGCCCCCTCGGAGATCTGCTTCACCCCCTTAAGCAGGGTGGAGATCGGGTGCATGACGTACTTCTTCACGAAGAAGACCACCAGCGAGAAGGAGACGGCGAGGGCCATGCAGAGCAGGTACAGGGTCTTGAACAGCATCCCCTTCACCTTGTCGAAGACGACCTGCTCGCTGAAGCCGACGTGCGCCAGGGCGACCGGCTTGCCGTAGGGGGTGGTGATCAGGACCGCGTTGTCGTAGTAGGACCCCTCCTCGCCCCCCACCGTCGTCCTGAAGCGGGTCTGGGCGACCGGCCGGTCCAGCTGCGGCAGCTCCGAGGGGAGCGCCAGGAAGCGCGGGTCGTTGGCGAACAGCACCCCTCCCTTCAGGTCGGAGACCACGCAGTAGGCGAGATCCGAGTTCCCCGCCATGATCTCGCGGCACTTCTCCGAGAGCCCGCTCATGTCCTTCAGGTCCAGGCCGAGGTTCAGCACCTTCTCGATATTCACCTTGAGGGCGGCGGCAAGGCTGCGCGAACGCAGGTTCAGCGCGTTCACCTGGTCCTTTCTCAGGGCCATGATGTCCATACCGGAACCGACAAAAATAGTCAGGAAGAGGATCAGGAAGGAGAAAAGCGTTATGCGTTTTTCAAGCGTCATATTCATCTATAGGTCAGTTCCGGCCCGTAGGCGATAAATGAGTCTGTTGCGGTCCATGTAAGCATAATTTTAGCAGCCTGATAAGTCAATAATTTTCATTATTTATTATGACCCGGCAAAAGGAGTACCGGGGCCGGAAACCGGGCGCCCCACCCTCATAGCCACAGGTTAGCTATCGACTTTTGCCATAATTTCTTAAATTATATTGTTGACTGTCAAGGCTCTGTCTGTATACTATTGCGATTGTGAAGGAAAACTTAAGTACCGGGAGGAGCAAATGGCTTTACGCGTAGCGGTAAACGGTTTCGGCAGGATCGGGCGTTCCGTCCTGAGGGCGGCCATGCAGGAGCAGGGGATCGAATTCGTTGCCATCAACGATCTGACCGATGCCAAGACACTGGCTCATCTATTAAAGTATGACTCCGTGCACGGCGCCTTTCCCGGCGAGGTCTCGGTAGACGGCGACTCGATCATCGTGAACGGCAAGGCAATCAAGGTGCTCGCGATCAGGAACCCGGCGGAGCTTCCCTGGAAGGATCTGAAAGTCGACGTCGTGCTCGAATCGACCGGCCTCTTCACCTCCAAGGAGAAGGCGTCCCTGCACCTGGCCGCCGGCGCCAAGAAGGTTATCATCTCGGCGCCCGCAACCGATCCCGACATCACCATCGTGCTCGGCGTGAACGATCGCGACTACGACAAGAGCAAGCACCACATCATCTCCAACGCCTCCTGCACCACGAACTGCCTGGCGCCGGTCGCCATGGTGCTGCAGCAGAGTTTCGGCATAGAGAAGGGCCTGGTCACCACGGTGCACTCCTACACCAACGACCAGAACATCCTCGACCTGCCCCACAAGGACCTGCGCCGCGCCCGCGCCGCCGCCCTCTCCATGATCCCCACCACGACCGGCGCTGCGAAGGCCGTCTCCCTGGTGCTTCCGGAGCTGAAGGGGAAACTCGACGGCATGGCGATCCGCGTGCCGACCGCGAACGTCTCCGTCGTCGACCTGGTGGTGACCCTTTCCAAGGATGCCAGCGCCGAGCAGGTGAACGCCGCCCTGAAAACCGCGTCCGAAGGCCCCCTCAAGGGTATCCTCGGCTTCTGCACCGAGCCGCTGGTTTCCATCGACTTCAACGGCAACCCGCTTTCCTCCATCGTCGATTCGCAGTGCACCAAGTCCATCGCCGGCAACATGGTGAAGGTGATTTCCTGGTACGACAACGAGACGGGCTTCTCGAACCGGGTCGTCGACCTGATCAAAATCCTGCTCTAGTATCCGGCCGGCTGCAACCTCAAGACGGGGGGAGTTTACTCTCCCCGTCTTTTTGCTATTACAGGCACCGACCGGCTCGGGTGCAATTCGCCCCTACACGACTCAAACATTCAATTCAATGGAGGGCTCCCATGTCAATCCGTTATATCGACGAGATAGAAAACCTGGCCGGCAAGAAGATCTTCATGCGGGTCGATTTCAACGTGCCCCTGGACGACAACCAGAACATCACCGAGGACACCAGGATCCGCGCGGTCCTTCCCTCCATAAACTACGCCCTGGAGCACCAGGCGAAGATCATCCTCGCCTCGCACCTGGGGCGCCCCAAGGGCGAGCGCAAGGAGAAGTACTCCATGGCGCCCGCCGCCAAGAGGCTTTCCCAACTGATCGGCAAAGAGGTGAAACTCGCCCCCGACTGCATCGGTGACGGCGTGCGCGCCATGATCGCCGCCATGCAGCCGGGCGACGTACTGATGCTGGAGAACGTGCGTTTTTATCCGGGCGAAGAGAAGAACGACCAGGAATTCGCCAAGGCGCTGGCCAACGGCTGCGACATCTACGTGAACGACGCCTTCGCCGTCTCGCACCGGGCCCACGCCTCCGTCGAGGCGATCACCAATTACTTCCCGGTCGTCGCCGCCGGCTTCCTGATGAAAAACGAAATGAACTACTTCGACAAGGCGATGCAGCACCCGATCCGGCCGCTGGTCGCGATCCTCGGCGGCGCCAAGGTCTCCGGCAAGATCGAGGTGCTAGACGCCCTGTGCGAGAAGGTCGACAAGATCATCATCGGCGGCGGGATGGCCTTCACTTTTCTCAAGGCAATGGGCTACAACGTCGGCAAATCCCTGGTTGAGGACCACCTGATTGATACCGCCCTGGCGGCTCTCCAGAAGGCGCGCGACAAGGGGATCAAATTCTACCTCCCGATCGACTGCGTGGTGGCCGACCAGTTCTCCGCGACGGCGGAGACCAAGATAACGACGGTCCAGGAGATTCCCGCAGGATGGATGGGGCTCGACATCGGTCCCGCCAGCGTAGCGCTCTTCACCGAGGCGCTGCAGGACGCGAAGACCATCATCTGGAACGGCCCCATGGGCGTGTTCGAGATGGATGCCTTCTCGCGGGGCACCTTCGCCATGGTCTCGGCGGTGACCAATTCCTATGCCCTCACCATCGTGGGTGGCGGGGACACCGACGTCGCGGTGCGCCGGGCCGGCGAGGCCTCGAAGATAAGCTACATCTCCACCGGCGGCGGCGCCTTCCTGGAGCTCATGGAAGGGAAGAAGCTCCCCGGCATCAAGGTGCTGGAAGACCACGGGCACAAATAACCTGTTCCGACGACAAACAACTCCTCCCTCCCCCCTGGTGGGGGAGGGTCGGGGAGAGGGGGAAGCTGCCATTTACGACTTCGATGGCGGCTTCACCCTCCCCCTGACCCCCTCCCGTCAAGGGAGGGGGGAGACTGGTGTACATTGCTGTCATTCACTTGGAGGATTCATGCGCAAGCCGGTCATAGCTGGGAACTGGAAGCTTTACAAGACGAAGAACGAGGCGCTCGCGCTGATCGGCGAACTGGCTCCGCTGGTGGCCGGGGTCACCGGCGTGGAGATCGTGGTGGCTCCGGTGTTCACCGTCCTGCCGACCCTGGTCGGCGCGGTAGCGGGCACCCCGATCAACCTGGCCGCCCAGGACGTCTTCTGGGAGGAGGAAGGCGCCTTCACCGGCGAGATCTCCCCCAGGATGCTGCTCGACGCGGGGGCGAGCCACGTCATCATCGGCCACTCCGAGCGCCGCGAGTATTTCGGCGAGACCGACCAGACCGTCAACAAGAAGATCAAGGCCGCCCTCAAGGGCGCGCTGGTCCCCATCTTCTGCATCGGCGAGACGCTCGCCGCGCGCGAGGCGGGCGAGACCTTCGCCGTGCTGGAGCGCCAGCTCAAGGGCGGGCTCGACGGCATAACCGAGGCGCAGTTCGCTCCGGTCATCGTCGCCTACGAGCCGGTCTGGGCCATCGGCACCGGCAAGGTCGCCTCGGACGAGCAGGCCCAGGAGGCACACGCCTTCATCCGCGGCGTGCTCTCCGGGCTGTACGGCAAGGACGCCGCTGACAAGGTGCGCATCCTGTACGGAGGCTCGGTAAAACCGGAGAACGTCAAAGGCCTCATGTCCTGCGGTGACATCGACGGCGCCCTGGTGGGCGGGGCGAGTCTCAAAGGGGCGTCCTTCGCGGCCATTGTCCGGTTTGGCGAATAAACGCTTTGTTTTTTTCGAGAAATGTGGTAGATAATCTTGTTGAAATTTCTCGGAGGTAACAGATTTAATGAATATTTTACTGATAGCCCTGCATGTCACCGTCTGCTTTGCACTGATCATCGTTGTTCTCCTCCAGTCCGGAAAAGGCGCCGAGATGGGCGCGTCCTTCGGCGCCAGCGGCAGCCAGTCGGTGTTCGGCGCCGGCGGCGGCAACACATTCATGAGCAAGCTCACCACGAGCGCAGCAATCATTTTCATGCTGACCTCCTTGTCGCTCGCCTTTATATCCGGCAAAAGCGGCAGTTCATCCATCATGTCCTCCAAGGCACCCAAGGCCAAGCCGGCACCGATGGGCGGCCTACCTTTGCAGCAGCCGGTCGCGCCCGCCGCGCCCGCAGCGGCACCTGCAGCGCCTGCAGCTCCGGCAGCACCAGCGGCAGTCCCCGCGCAGCCCGCACCGGTACAGAAATAATAATTGAACTTTGTTGTTGACTTCTCGCCCAACCAATGATAAAAAGTTGTTTCTTCATGCCGAAGTGGTGGAATTGGTAGACACACCATCTTGAGGGGGTGGCGAGCGAAAGCTTGTACGAGTTCGAGTCTCGTCTTCGGCACCATTAGAAACTAAAGCGCCCTTCTCTTCAGAGAATGGGCGCTTTTTCTATTCCAGCTTTCCGGTCCGGATCATCCATTCTTTTTTAGCAGCAACCAGTTTATTTTCGGCGCAAACCAAAGCACGATCTCCCGGCACCGGAAAGAACGGTGCAACGGCCCTCCACCGGTGGCGCCGGCCGGACTGATTGGTCCAAACGCCAAACTCGTATTGACAAGAGAGAGTATCTTCATATATTGTATACGACAGTTATTATGAATTAGGCTAAAGGAGGAATAATGAGCGACGTGCAGGAAGCGATCAAGCAGGCTATTCAGACAGAGAAGAACGCAATGAACTTCTACGAGCTGGGCGCCAAGCAAATGAAAGACCAGGACGCCAAAAGGATGTTTGAACAGCTCGCTAAGGAAGAAAGGGAGCATGCCGCGCATTTCTACAAGGCGTACACCGGGAGCGACCTGGGTTCCTTCGACGAGTTCATGGCAACCCCTCCCCAGAACGAGTCGGTCTGGATCAGCTCGATCCAGAAAGTCATCGGTCCGGACTTCAGCGAGCAGAAGGCACTCGAGGTCGCCATGGAGAAGGAGACCAACCTCGAGAAGGCGCTTCGTGATACGGCAGCAAAGATGACCGACCCTTCAGTGAAGGAAGTTTTCGAGCTGAACGCCCGTGAGACCCACAACCACTTCTTGACCATCGAGTCCGAGTATGCCCGTCTGATGGCGATGGTAGACGAGTCGGACATGGACACCTACGTCAGGGAGTAGCAGCAGCCTGCCACACGATCCAGGAAGGGGGCCTTTGGCCCCCTTTTTTCGTGGCGGTGCCCTACCCTGCTCCTCCGCCCGAGAGGCAACCAACTGTCCCATGATTTCGTAGGGACGCATCATCATTCGCCCGAACTCCCTGGGCTATAATCCCACTAAGAGTGTCCACCTGCCGCCCTGTGCGTGTGCGCTTCAGCCATCCCCAGGAAGCGACGGCGGCAGGACTGCCGCTGCTACCCTGCGCATGAGCCTGGCGGATGATTGGCACAAAACTGGATCAGGGCTTGGTGCAAGGTTAACGCAAGCAGCGCAGGACAATTACGCTAGTGTCACGTGTGCAAAAAAACCCTCAGGATGTATTTTTTTCTTGCCTGCTGAAAGGTTCGATGGTATAGATAGCTTCTCACATGCCGGAGTGGCGGAATTGGTAGACGCGCTAGATTCAGGTTCTAGTATTCGAAAGGATGTGCTGGTTCGATTCCAGTCTTCGGCACCATGAAAAAAACGAGAGTTACGGGAAACCGTAGCTCTCTTTTTCGTTTCTGCACCCGACAATCCAGCATTGCCTGGCTGCCTACTGCATCCAGTCTTGCGCCTTGCCCTGAAGCACCATTTGGGTATCATTTTTCCAGCAATGTGATATTCAAAATTTGACTTTGAGGACGGGTCATGGTACAAAGTCATCAGCGTGAGGGTTTGACAAAAGCCTGCAACGCCTAGTAATCCTTGCCGGAGTGGCGGAATTGGTAGACGCGCTAGATTCAGGTTCTAGTATTCGAAAGGATGTGCTGGTTCGATTCCAGTCTTCGGCACCAAGAAAAAATCAGAGAGTTACGGGAAACCGTGGCTCTCTTTTTTTTGGTCCTCTCCTCTCTTCAACTCCACCCCCTCGCAGCCATTCGAGTTTCTTCACCACAATCGGGATCATGCCGTTATAAACGTCGGTCGGTAGAGCATAGCTTCGTCCTCCCTCACTTTGTGTAGCACTCGAGGAACTGAAGCCGGTTCTTTCTCCAATCAGTGATCAGCCTTCATAGATAACCAAATACTACAGTCTCCAGCAATTTGTGGCACTATCTACACCCTACCATATCAGTCCCTCCAAGATGCTGAACAGGCAATTAATAGCGTCCAATATTGAAATACATCCAATAAATAATGCCTTAACATTTGCCCACATTTAGCAGCCCGCAAAGGAGACAAAAGAAGACTAACAAGTGACAGTGCTCAAAACCCTTGTTACAATGTCGGGGTTAAGTGGACCCTATAGTCAAGACAATAAAGGATCGAGTTTAAGGTGATGCTCGGTCGCGCAGCTGACCGGCGCTGCCCCGGTTTTGAGCGTGGTTTTACGCTCAACAAATTTGTCCACGATTC
>Ga0316217_10000297_pt1 | contig 72380 bp, 58 predicted proteins | sample 1anoAmetaG_FD_203633 | JGI IMG/M metagenome (GOLD analysis project Ga0316217, IMG submission 203633) | Freshwater microbial communities from Trout Bog Lake, Wisconsin, USA - 1anoA | ecosystem: Environmental > Aquatic > Freshwater > Lake > Hypolimnion/Profundal zone | place: USA: Wisconsin... | reverse complement strand
CTAACATCGTTCATGACTCGCCTCCTTGGTTATGGCTCTGCGCCGTGGGATTAAATTCCGACAGCGTAACCCACGTTAACAAGGGGCGAGTCCTTTTTTTTCAACTGGCAGACATTATGTCTAAAGGGAACGGAAACAACTCAACGACTTAAGGCTTCCTCCCCTATCCCATGCTTCCCATACTGGCCAGAGCATAGATGTTCCCCGGCTGATAGAGCGGGTGATCGCCGAGGTACATGAGAGCGGTGCTACCTTGGACAGTGAATCCACGCGCCGTGAGTAGCGCCGTTGCGGCAAAGTTCCCCGCCGGGACATCCAGGAAGACATCGTCATCACCTGTGGTCAGAACCCGCTCCAAAAGCTGGCCTGCCTGGGCCCCGATCAGGCAACCCCACGGCCCTATCTGGGTGCCGCTGTCCCAATCCTGGCAGCAGATAAAACCTCCCGAACTGGTCTGCAGGCGACCCCGGCCACAGGTCTCCTGGAGCAGCGCTTCGCGCCGGTCGCCCCATCCCACCCGGTCCACCGCCCTGACCGACTCAATATCCAAGGACTCGGGTATGAGGTCCCCTTTGGGCGCCGCCTTGCCGACCCAGCGGTTGATGGTGTCGATCGGGGCGAAACCGATTTTTTGATAGAGTCCGGCACCCTCAAACGAGGCGGTAAGCCAGACGGTTTGCACACCGCTTTTGATCAGGGCGGACACACCCCGCTCCATAAGCCCCCTGCCGATTCCGCGCCTGCGGGCTGCCGGGTGCACCAGGAGGTTTCCGATCCAGCCGCTCCTGCCGTAGCGAATCGAGGTGAGATAGCCGTGCACCGCACCATCATCACGCCAGACGAAACACCCCCGTGGGAAACTGCGCAGCAGGAATTCGAATTCCCAGCGCCCGCTGACCCACCCCTCCTGTACTGCCAGCTCAAGAAACGAGGTTATCTCCTCCTCTATAAAGGGGTGGCACCCAGCCATCAGACGGGAAGTGGTTCCAACTGCAGGTTTTCCCCGATGAGCCCGACGGCGTCAGCGCGGCACTGTTTGCAGTGGGCAAACTGCCCGATGGTCTTTTCATTGGCTTTGCGCAAGGCGTCCAGCCGCTCCGTGGACGGGGGCATGACGTGAGCAAAGTCGGCATTGGGAATAAGTGGCATGATATTCATCACGAAGGCGCCCAGGTCGCGCACTTTTGCCGAAATGGCCGGGATCTCGTCATCGTTAATCCCGGGGATGAGCACCGTGTTGATTTTGATGGTGAGTCCTAGTTCCGCCGCCTGACGGATCCCCTCCAGCTGGTTTTTGAGCAGGATGGCGGCCCCTTCCTCCCCGGTTAACTTGGTGCCGTTGTAATAGACATGCGAGTAGATCTTGGCGCCGACCCGGGGGTCGAGCGCATTCAGCGTCACGGTGAGGCTGTGCAGGCCGATCTCCTTCAAAAGGTGCATCTTGTCGGGCAAAAGGAGCCCGTTGGTGCTCAGGCACTTGATCAGGTAAGGGAATTCGGCGTCTACCAGCCGGAAGGTCTCGAAGGTCTCGTCGTTGAAGAGCGGGTCGCCGGGCCCCGCGATGCCGATCACCTTGATGATCGGTCCGGTGATCGGGCTGGCCATGACCTCACGCACCTTGACGATGGCCTCCGCGGGAGTGAGGAGCCTGCTGGTTACGCCCGGGCGCGACTCGTTGGCGCAGTCGTGGCGCCTGGTGCAGTAAGCGCACTTGATGTTGCACTTGGGTGCCACGGCGAGATGCATCCTGCCGTTTTTCTTATGATTTCCCCCAAAACAGGGGTGTCCCTGGATCTTCTCCACTTTCTTGCACGATGTCGCCATGAAATCCTCCTTTTTGCTGCCGTAGCCGTCGGATCCTCAAATAGAGATGCTCAGGCCAAGTTGCAGCCAGTCGCGAGAAATGAAAAAGCCCGCCGGAATAAAGCATTCCGTTGGGCGTCGTTGCCTGGTATTCGATACATCGTTGTATTGTTACGGCTCTCTTCAGCATTTAGCGTGCCAGTTCGACAGAATACTCTGAACCCGCGCTGGATCGCTGCCGTCTCCCGATCCCGGAAAGAGTGGCAACAGGTAAGGCACCAGCTTCGTCTGCGTAGAATCCGAAACGATATCAGCTTATTATCTTACGACTCAGTCACCCCCACCGCTCGAGCAAGGTGTGCCCTGGAGACCTCTGGCCAATATTGCGGCAATTGGGGCCTCTCGGCAGTGAGGTACAGTGCGGGGGGCGATTCGGTGCCCGGTAAACGGAAGAACGACTATTTTTTGTGCAATCGAGGCAGCTGCCGCAGGCAGGAACCAAGATATGCCGCGCGATACCGTAAGGGAGTGATTATTGCAGTGGGCAGGCCATGATCACTCCTCCCTTGACTGATGACTTAATATCACGCGCCAGAGCTGCTTTCATCGGCCTGGCGATCGGTGATGCACTGGGAGCCCCCGTCGAGTTCATGACCCGGGGCGAAATCAAGGACAAATACGGGGTGCTGCAGGAGATGGTTGGTGGGGGCTGGCTGAGGCTAAAGCCGGGGCAGGTGACCGACGACACGGACATGTCGCTTTGCATCGCGCGCGGCATCGCCCACGCGGGGGGGTGGTCCTTCACCGGCATCGCGGACAACCTGGCGGCCTGGCTCAAGTCGCGGCCGATCGACGTCGGAGACACCTGCCGGCGCGGCATCAGGAACTACATGCTGAACGGGGTAACAGAGACGCCGCCCAACCATTGGGACGGCGGCAACGGCGCCGTCATGCGCATGCTTCCGATTGCCCTGTTCACCCTCGGGGACACGCCGCTAATGGAGCAGTACACCGTGCAGCAGGCCCACCTCACCCACAACCAGGCACTCTCCGATGCGGCATGCATCAACTTTGGCAACCTCATCCACCTGGGCCTCGCCGGGCGCTCCCTGCGCCGCATGCGCCGCGAGGTGGACGAGATGATCGTTAGATTCCCAAGCTTCGCATTCGACCCCTACAAGGGGCTTGCCACCGGGTATGTGGTGGATACCATGCAGACCGTCTTTCACTGCCTCTTCAGGTCGCGCAGCTTCGAAGGATGCCTGATAGAAACGGTAAACCAGGGTGGTGACGCGGACACCACCGGTGCCATAGCCGGAGCACTGGCTGGAGCCTACTACGGAGAGGAAGGCATCCCCGCGCGATGGCGCAAAAAGCTGGACAAGACACTCCTGGCAGAGATCACCGAATTGGCGGAGACCATGGTGAGGCTCTCTCCCTTTCTCTCCTCCTAGGCCTTCAAGTTCGCAGGCCTCCAGGCATTAAAATCGTCATGGATAAATTTACCTATTGCTAATTAGAATAAATTGTGCAATAAATTGCAGCTCTATTTTCGGTGCCAATCAGCCTTTTGATCTTTTCGAGATCTTCCCTCTCCGGACGAAATGCGGTAGACTTCGGATTTTGACATCCAGCGGGAATCAGGAGCCCGGCACGCATCCTGTCTTTGTCGAGTCCTGCAAGGCAGAGAAAACGGGACGGGACCAGGCAGGATAAGTATCCACAATTCCATATTAAACTGGACCTGATACGGTCTTAAATTCACAGACAAGAAGGAGAGCCAATGAACCAGAGAGTCCGCACGATGCTACTCGCAGCTGCAACCGTCACCGCGCTGGCAGCACCCGCCCTGGCAGATTCCGTGTGCACCGTGAATGCGCCGGAGATTCGCCTTCGGAAGAGCCCGAGCATGAGGGCACGCGTGGTCGCCGTCCTTACCAAGGACACCCAGGTAACCACGGTGGGCAATTGCACCGGCGGTTGGGTAAAGGTCGCATCTACGGACGGGCGTCGCATCGGGTATGTGGGGGGATGGGCGCTTTCCTTAAGCGCTCCCAAGGCCTCCGCGGCCGTCAGCGCGCCCCAGCCCGAAGTCGCCAGGGTCGAGCAGCAGCCCATCCCGGTTACCGCGCCGAAGGAGGTCCCCTCCAACGAGAAACTCGCGGTCCAGATCACCGAATTGCGTCTGAACGTCCTTGGCATTGAGCGGGATATGGACAGGATGAACAAGGAAATTCAGAAGATCAAGACCTCCATCGGTCGCAAGAAGGGACACAAGCGTCAGCCCAAGAAAGTCTAACGGTAGAAAGCGTCAGGTCCGCTGAATTCAGACAAGAAAAGGCCATTGTACCTGGAAAATAATTCCATGGCATAACGGCCTTTTTTCGTAAGGCAGGCAACTTCAACCCTGGCACAGCTTAAGCGCCGCGCCGGATCGGACGAATAATCATTCCACCCGGCCTCCCCATTGAAGAGCGTGAAGTTATGGCAGTTTTCTTTTTAGTTCAGACAGTGCACAGCAGTCGCTTCACCCGATACTCACCGCCAATCACCAGGCACTCACCCTCCCCTTTCAGAATCGAGTTGGGCAGCAGTTCACTGTAGAAGAAGATCTTCGCCAGCGGCACCTGCACCTTCCAGACGATGAAACCGAACTCCCAGGCGCGCTCTTCATCGGTGGTGAAGGAGTTGAGGTTGTTGAGGCGGACCACCTCCTCCCTCTTGGAGAGGGTCTCCAGGATGTCGTGTTCGCAACGCTCGTAGGTACCGCGGTACAGGGTGAGACTCTTGCAGTCGGGGTACTTCTTGGCGAGTTCGTACTGGCAGTACTCATAGAGCAGGTCGAGCTGCGAGTTTATGGCCGAGGTGCGCGCGCTCCCCTTGGTCCGGTCCACGGCGTACTGCAGGTATTCCTCGTGATGGATCCCCGCGATGCGCACGTTGTGGAAGGTGGGCGGCAGTCCCATGCGGCTCTCCACCCACCCCTTCAGGACTGCCCCCTCGACCGAGTTGGAGTCCATCATCCAGCCGCGCAGGAAGCGCAGATAGCTGTTCTTCAGGCTTTTTCGGGCGGTCGCCGTTTCCTGCTGCCACTGGTGCAACTGGAATTTGACCGACATATAGTCGTTGAAGGTCTCGGCACGCTCCTCCTGGGATGCCAGGGAGTCGAGCTTTTGGAAGAGGAAGCGGTTGGCGGGGCGCACCCCCTGGATTTCAATGGGCTGCGGATTGTCGTTGAAATGGCGTGATGCGATGACCCAGGGAGGCAAGTTGCAGTGATTGAAGGAATTCTCCACGGGGCCACCAGCTAAAACAGATTGAGGTCGAGGTCGAGGCTCAGTAAGAGCCAAGGCAATTCTTAGCCCAAAATGCTTTCCAAGTCAACCTAGCCAATTATGCTAAACCTAAACCTGATCTTAACCTGTATGTTACAGCACCCGGGCCAAGTCTATCAGTGTTGCCGTAATATCACCCTCGACGACGAAAGGCTCCACGCCGATCCTTTCCAGTTCGATCTTGGGCGCCTCGCCGATCATCGAGCAGACCACGGCCCGGCAACCGGCCAGGGCCTCCCCGGTACCTTTCAGGGTATGGCTGCGCATCGGGTGCTCGGGATCGAAGCGGCAGTAACGTTCCACTGGCCGCTCCTCGATCAGTTCAACCTTGTCATCCTCGACTTCATAGATGAGAAACCGCTCCACATGACCGAAGTGCTGATTTATCTCCTTACCATCCTTGGAAGCTACGGCGATACGCATAACGACCTCCTGCTTTGAAACAGGTTGAGGTCAAGGTTGAGGCTGAGCAATCGCTTTGATCTCAGCCTCATCCTTAACATGAACTTTATGCCACTACTGGTTCGAAACTGAAACTCTTTTTTGAACAGGTTCTGCCGCAGGCCTGGCAGCCGATGCAGTTGCCGGGATTGGCAACAGTCATGAACATCTTGGCCGAATCATCCTCATCCAGTTCCTCAAAGGTCAGCACGTCATGCGCACAAACCTTGTAACAGCGGCCGCAGCCGATGCAGGTTTCCTTGTCGATCCCTACGATGAACTGCGGGGTCCACTCATGCTTGTCCTTGGTCAAACCTGTGATGTAAGCCATGTCGATTCTCCTTTTTGTCTATAGGTTGCGGCAGGGTAACTGCCTGTATTTGCCATGCCCGGTTCAAGGCTACCCGTAGGAGCCGCATTCCCGCCTCGATTTGCGCCCGGGAGGACGCTCCTACTGTTGAAATGGGGTACTGGGTACTTCCCGATCAGTCCTCGTCCGTGAAGGAACCGGCCTGAGACTTGTTCATTGCCTTACGCAGCCAGGGGGGGGGATTTCCCCTCAAGACGTCCTGCATGCGTTCGATCGACTCCTTGAGCCCGACCTCGACGTTGGTTTTCATCGGATGGATGCGCTTGGCGATCAGCTTGGCGGCAGCGGGGCCGCCGATTTGCATGGTGTAGACGACGGCGCAGTCGGCCAGGAGGTTGGTACGCGCCGCAATGCGGTCTTCCTCGTCGCTGCCGTGCGCGCCCACGCTGACGGTCTCCAGGTAGTGGGCCTCTTCCGGACCTACCTCCCAGACCTGAAAAGAATCAGCCTGACCGAAATGCATGTCTATCATTTCCCCGGTCTTGGTCGTAAAAGCAATTTTCATGGTTAGCTCCTTTGGAGTCGGGATTCGTGAAAAGGTAGTATCAGTTTGATACTGGCATCACTTGGTGGCAATTCCCTCACCCCTGCCCCTCTCCCGGAGGGCGGGGGGCAGGGGTGAGGGTTCTAGTTGTGCGCTATCTTCTGTGCTTCTTTGGCATTGGCCTGAAAGATGTTCGCCACCTCGAAGACCAGGTTGAGGGTCCCCTGGTAGCCGACCCACATCTTGTGGTGCGCGCCGAGCCGGTCGAAAACGGGCATCCCGGTTCTCAGGTGCGCCTTGATGCCGAGTTTGTTGGCGGCCTGGCGGCCGTTGGAGTTGGCGACCAGCAGGTCGGCGCCACTCGCCGTCTGTTCCAGGTCCTCAAGATCGCCTACGAAAAGGTTTTCCACCGGCAGCCGGTCCAGCCCGCGGGTCCTCGTGGCCGCGATGGCTACCTGTATCTCGCAGCCGAGGCTCGCCAGGAAGTTGGTCATCCCCTTCAGATGGTCGGCCTCCAGCGCGAGCGCCACTTTCTTCAGTCCGAACTGGTAGTGGCTGTCGACCATGGCGTCCATCAGGCGGCTTCTCCAGCGTCGGAACTTAAGCGGCACCGGGTTGCCCGAAATGGCCGATAGCGTGATCATCAAGGCGTCGCTTTCTGCGATGCCGGTGATGGAGGTGAAGCCGTAACTCGGTATGCCGAACTTGCTCTGCAGCACCTTGGCCGCGTCGGCCAGCGAATCGCCGAAATAGAGGGTCGCCTCGCTCCTGCCGGCCGTGCGGATGCGCTCCACCGTCACCCCGCCCACCGAAAGGGCCGAGACGGTTTCATCGATGTGCCCGTCCAGCGCGTTGGAGAAGTCCGGGACCACTACCGGGTCGAGACCGAAGGCCTGGCAGATCTCCGCGATTTCCTCCACCTCGGCGGGGGTCAGCTGGCAACCGGGGAGGATGTTCACCTGCCCCTTGATGCGCTCTCCCCCCTCGGGTATCGTAGTGACGATCGCCTCCACCGCCGCGGCATAACCTTCCTGCATGGAACCGCAGTAATCCGGGGTTGAGGCGTGAATCACGGGAATGCCGTCGTGCTCCGGGTGCTCCTGGCGGAACTTGACGATGGCGCTCCTGACGTCGTCGCCCATGGTCTCGGTGAGCCCCGAGGTCATGACGCCGACCACTTTGGGGCCGAACTTCTCTATAACCCGCTTGATGCCGAGCCTCAGGTTGTCCCAGCCGCCGAAGATTGCGGTCTCCTCGCTCATGCTGGTCGAGTTGAGGGCAATCGACTCCTTGAAGTGGCGGGAAAGCTGCAATCGTATGAAGGTGGAGCACCCCTGGGCGCCGTGCAGAAGCCCGAGCATGCCATCGATGCCGAGATAGGCGAGCGTCGCGCCCAAGGCCGGTGAGTTCTTCTGCGGGTTGACGGTGGCGCTTTTGACCGGCACCTTGACCCGCGAGCCCTTCTTCTCCTCGGCTGCCAGTCGGTCGCCGAGCCCGGCCGCCAAGAGCAGGTCCGCTTCCAGCTCGCCGGCATCCTTCTCCCAGGGCGCCTTGCCGTTCAAAACGGGCCAGATCGGGTTATTGACCGTCAGGTCGAGCTGCTTGGCGAAGGTCACCATCCCCTCATAACCCGCGTAGGGGTGGGTGCGCCCGTGGTTGATGTCCAGAAACGGTGTCTTGGTCTTCAGCGCCAGGAACTTGGTCTTGCCGCCGGCGACGATCAGGTCCGGCATCTTCTCGTACATGACGGAGAGCAGCCCGGCCGTCGAGGTATCCTCGATGATGGAGGCGTCCTTGACCATCAGTGCCTTCATGCGGTAGAAGTCCTCCAAGGTCGAGTTTTGCGTTCCCGCTGCGAGGATTTCCACCCCCAGCTCGGAGAGTGCATTCACCATGGACCAGGTCTTGACGCCGCCGGTGAAGAGGACCGCCCTTTTGCCGGCGAGCCTCTCCCGGTAGGGGGCAAGCTGCGAGCGGCAGGCGTCCTCGCTCTCGGCGATGAGCCGCTCCACCCGGTCCTGCATGGTGCGCTTCTCAAGCCCGTTCACCCGGTCGTCGAGCTCTATGGCGATGTCGCGCAGCGCCTTGGCCACGTCGGTCATGCCGTAGAAGGACTCCTCCAGATACGGTATCCCGTAGCTCTTCTGCATCTTCTTGGCGAGGTTCGTGAGGCTCTTGGAGCAGATGATCACGTTCAGCTTGGCCCGGTGCGCGTAGCGCAGGTCCTCGAACTTGGCGTCGCCGCTGATGCAGGAAAGGATCCGAATGCCGAGCTTGTCAAAGAGCGGCAGCATGCCCCAGAGGTCGCCCGCTATGTTGTACTCGCCAATCAGGTTGATATCGTAGTCGGTGGTGAACTCCGGTTCGGCAGTGCCGATCACGTACTTGAAGAGCATCTCGCCGGCCAGCCGGTTGCCGATATTCTTGTCGCCGATGAAACCGGGAGTGTTCACCGGGATAACCGGCATGGGGACCTTTGCGCTCGCCGCAGTGCAGACCGCCTCGATGTCGTCGCCGGTCATGGAGGTGACGCAGGTGGCGTAGACGAAGATCGCCTTCGCCTCGGGATAGCGGCCGGCCAGTTCCTTGATCGCCCTGTAGAGTTTCTTCTCGCCGCCGAAGATGACGTCGTTTTGCATCATTTCAGTGGTGAAGCCGCGCCGGTAAAGCTGGGAATCGGAAGAGCGCGCTCCCCGGTTGTCCCAGGAGTTCCCCGCGCAGGCGATCGGGCCGTGCACCAGGTGGATTACGTCGGTGATCGGCATCAGGACCACGCGTGCCCCGTCGTAGGCGCAGCTTCTCTCGGTTCCCTCGCCCGGCTCTGATTTCTTGCAGAATTTAGGAGCTCCCGCGTCGTGTGTATCGCAATTTTCTGCATCGTACCAATCTGGCTTTGCCATGGTCACTCCTTTGTGAACCAAAGCCACCTCAGCCTCCCCCTGCAAGGGGAGGGTCGGGGTGGGGATGGGGTACCCCGTATGGCCAGCCCCCATCCCCCTCCTCCACTCCCCCTTGAAGGGGGAGGGACCTTGGTGGCGAAAGTTTAGCTTTAGTCCTACAAGTCTCGTTGCTATCTCATCATCTCGAAGTACTTGTCCTCGCAGGTCTCGTCTTTGACCTCTATGAACTTGTTGCAGATGGTGGTCAGCATGTTGATGGCACCCTGGTAGCCGATGAGCGGCTGCCGGTGCAGGTTCACCCGGTCGAAAACCGGGAAGCCGAAGCGGAACAGCGGGATGTTGGCGTCGCGCGCCGCGAACTTGCCGTGGGTATCGCCGATCATGGCGTCGACCGGGTCGGTCATCAAGAGGCTCCTCATGTGCCAGAGGTCCTTGCCCATGTAGATGGTGCACCCCTTGCCGTCGCGGGAGGTGTCGAGCAGCGCCTGAATCTCTTTCTCCACCTTCTTGGTCCCCTTGGAGCAGATGATGTGCCACGGCTTGGCGCCCATCTCGAGCAGGAAGGAAACGTAGCCCAAAAGGTAGTCGGGGTCGCCGTAGATGGCGAACTTCTTGCCGTGGATGTACTGGTGGGCGTCGGTCATGGCGTCCACCGCATGACCGCGCTCTTCCCTCAGTGAGTCAGGGATGGCATGGCCGAACTGCTTGGAAAGAGTCATCAGGAACTCATCGGTCTTGGCGACGCCAAACGGGGTCGGCATGGAGATGTGTTTCCCGGAGAAGTTATCCTTGATCCAGGTGAAGGTCTTGGCGCTGGCGTAAGGAGCCACGGTCAGCGTCACCTTGCCGTTGATGGAGTCGGCCGCGTCCTCCAGCTTAGTCCCGCCAGGATACGGGCGGTAGGTGCCGTCCAAAGGCGAGTCGAAGACGTCGGAGATGTCTGCCAGGAAGGTGTAGGGTATGTTCAGCTCCTTGAACATCCGCTTGTATTCCCGGTAGTTGCCGGTATTGCAGTCGAAGCCGGGAATAAAATTCAGCTTCCCGGTGCAGCGCCCCTCGATCAGCTTACCTGCGGTCAGGGTCTGCAGGATGGAGACCAGCATGTTGTCGTAGCCGTGAATGTGCGACCCGGTGAAACTCGGGGTGTTGGCATAGGGTACCGGAAAGTTTTCCGGCACGATCCCCTTGTTCCTGGCGTTCTTGATGAACGCGGTCAGGTCGTCGCCGATAACCTCGGGCATACAGGAGGTAAACACCGCCATCATCTTAGGCTTGTAGATGGTGTAGGCGTTTTCCATCGCCTCGTGCAGGTTGTTCTGGCCGCCGAACACCGCGCCGTCCTCGGTCATGGAGTCGGACACCGCGGGTGCGGGCTCGCGGAAGTGGCGGTTGAACGTGGAACGGTAGTAGGAGGCGCACCCCTGCGAGCCGTGCACGAAGGGGAGGCATCCTTCGAAACCGTGGGCGGCGAGCTCCGCGCCCAGCGGCTGGCAGGCGTGGGGAGGGTTGATCACCAGCGCCTGGCGGGCGAAGTTCTTCTCCTTGTAGTCCTCACTGTTGATCCACTTGGAAACCCGGTCGATATCTTCCTGGGGAGTCTCGGTAACATATTTCACGGCAGGTTCAGCTGTCATGTCTATACTCCTTTCGGCCGCCGACTCATCTGTCGCGCAGCGGTAAGTAATTCGTGGTGGGGGGGAAGACGCCATTTGAGTGAAGTCTCAGCTCGCAGGCAAATCCCTCACCCCTGCCCCCTCCCGGAGGGCGAGGGGCTCTTTTCTTAGTACGGCGCCTTGACCAGATTCCAGGTCGGGCTGTTGATGGCCATGTCCACGTCGCGGGCAAAGACCGGGAAGCCGTTGTAGGCGTGGTACGGGCCCGAATAATCCCAGCTGTGCATCTGGCGGAACGGGATCCCCATCTTCTGGAATAGGTACTTCTCCTTGATACCGGAGCCGACCAGGTCGGGGCGCAGCTCGTTGACGAATTCCTCCAGCTCGTGCTCGGAGGCGTCGTCGTAAATGACCGTAGCTTCCGGCATCTCAACCGAGGTCCTTTCGTAGTCGTCGCCGTGGGCGAATTCGTAGCCGGAGCCAACCACCGTCATGCCGAGGTCGGCGTAGGCGTTAACCGTGTGGCGCGGGCGTAAGCCCCCAACGTAGAGCATGACGGTTTTGCCTTCCAGGCGCGGGCGGTACTCGTCGATCACCGCCTGCATGATCGGGTCGTACTTGAGGATGGCCGCCTCGACCTTCTCCTTGATGGTGTCGTCGAAGAAGTCGGCAATTTTCCTGAGGCTCTCCTTGATCTTGGTCGGTCCGAAGAAGTTGAACTCCATCCAGGGGATGCCGTATTTTTCTTCCATGACGCGGCACATGTAGTTCATGGAGCGGTAGCAATGGATCAGGTTCAGCTTCACCGTATGGGTCGCTGCGATCTTCTCCAGCTCGCCGTCGCCGGTCCAGACCGCCTTCACGTTGAGGCCGATCTCCTCCAAAAGGGGCTTCACGCTCCAGACGTCGCCGCCGATATTGTAGTCACCGATCAGCGCGATATCGTAGGGGCTGGACGGCTCGGCAAACTCGCGGGTGCCGATGATGTGGTCGCGGATGGTGTCGTTGGAGATGTGGTGACCCAGCGACTGGGAAACCCCGCGGAAACCCTCGCAGTTGCAGGGGATGACCGGGATGTCGAGATCCACCGAGGCGATCTTGGCAACCGAGTTGATGTCGTCGCCGATAAGCCCCACCGGGCACTCGGAGAGGACCGAGATCCCCTTGGCAAGCGGGAACAGCTCGTGGGCCTCGGCAAGCAGCGTCTTCAGCTTCTTGTCGCCGCCGTAGACGATGTCCTTCTCCTGGAAGTCCGAGGTGAACTGCATGCCGAACTGGGTGACGCCGTTGATGCCGGTCATCATGTTGCGGCGTGTTCCCCAGGAGTACCAACCGCAGCCGACCGGGCCGTGCGAGACGTGGACCATGTCGCGGATCGGTCCCCAGACCACCCCTTTGGCGCCTGCATAGGCGCAGCCGCGGGCGCTCATGATGCCGGGGACCGTTTTGCGGTTACTCTTGACGCAGGCACTCTCACCGTCGTTGGGGGCCAAGTGCGGAGCCCTCTTCTTCTTAGCCTTCTCAGGGTAGATCTCCATTGCCTTGTCGATCATCGCCTGGGTCGATTCCTTGGTGATCCCCTCTACTTTTTTTCTCTCTTCAGACATAACAAGCTCCTTTATTTACCCCGCCGCCGGTAATCTCCGGCCGGTCGGTAGCACACACTTGTCACGGCGTCGGGGCTCTAAGGCCCCGCACCGACCTGGTAATTAAACGGCGGCAGCCTCGACAACGCCGACGACAGTCTCGTCCTCCACTTCCATGATGCCGAATTCCATGAGCAGTTCTTCAAGTTCTTCCATTTCCAGCGGGGTTGGGACCACCAGCATCTTGTTGTCATGGATCTTCTGGGCCAGGGTACGGTACTCCTGCGCCTGGGGATGCTCGGGGGAGTACTCGATGACGGTCATCCTGCGCAGCTCGGCGCGCTGCACCTGGTTGTCACGGGGCACGAAGTGGATCATCTGGGTGCCGAGCTTGGCGGCGAGGGCCGAGATCAGTTCGAACTCCTTGTCGGTCTTCCTGGCGTTGCAGATGAGGCCGGCGAGGCGCACCTTGCCGGAGCTTGCGTACTTGAGGATACCCTTGGAGATGTTGTTGGCGGCATACATGGCCATCATCTCACCGGAGGTTACGATGTAAATCTCTTCCGCCTTACCTTCGCGGATCGGCATGGCGAACCCGCCGCAGACGACGTCGCCCAAAACGTCGTAAAAGACGAAGTCGAGGTCTTCGGTGTAGGCGCCGTTTTCCTCGAGGAAGTTGATGGCGGTGATGACGCCGCGCCCCGCGCAGCCGACACCGGGCTCGGGACCGCCGGACTCGACACACATGATGCCGCCATAGCCGACCTTCATGACGTCTTCCAGCTCCAGGTCCTCGACGGTGCCCAGTTCGCGCACCAGGTCCATGACGGTGTTCTGTGCCTTGGCATGCAGGATGAGGCGGGTGGAGTCAGCCTTCGGGTCACAGCCGACGATCATGACCTTCTTGCCCATGTAGGCGAGGCCTGCCACGGTGTTCTGGGTAGTGGTGGATTTGCCGATGCCGCCCTTGCCGTAGATCGCGATTTGCCGTAATTTCTTAGCCATTTGTCCATCTCCTTTTTTTTGCCCCACTGACCGTTCCCGCCCTAGCTGGAACCGTTCGGTCACCTTCGTCAGCCACCCTGACGAACCTGCCACCTCACATGATCACCATCCGGATACGTTTGCGGTGCAGGGCTCGTTTGATTTTGCGAGGCCTAGTTAGATAAATAAAAAGGCGCTCCGTACTATTGCTACGGTGGGCGCCTTTGCCGACATGCATTAAACCTGGAACACCTCAGTGTGTTCTTATCTAGCGGTACCTTTCTTTAAGCAGCTACCGTGCCAACTTGCAATACACCGTTTTTCCAACATATTTGCAGTTACGTCAAGTTTTTGAAGCCATCTGCCGAGGCAGTTGCCTAACATTTCATCACGGTCAAGACATCTCATTAAGCAGCCGCCAAGCGGCAGGAGGCTAGCGTCATCCCTTCGCGCAGGCTCAAGAGATCCTGGGCGCCCAGCGGACCCTTCAGCCGCTGCGCGGTGCTGCGCACCCGGGCGATCAGCTGATGCGCCTCCTCACGGGAGATCGGTATGCCGATCTGGCGGTAGCTCTCGACGATGCCGTTGGTCCCGGAGTGTTTTCCGACCACGATGTGCCGGGTCAGCCCGACCTCTTCCGGCGGGAACCCCTCGTAGTTGAGCGGATTTTTCAGCACGCCGTCGGTGTGCAGGCCCGATTCGTGGGAAAAGACCCGTTCGCCCACCACCGCCTTCCAGGCCGGTACGTCGCGGTTGGAGGCCTTGCCGACCAGCCGGGAGACCGCAGAGAGGCGCCGGGTGTCGATGCCGACGTCGATGCCGCAGGCGACCTTGAGCGCCATGACCACCTCTTCCAGGGCGGCGTTGCCGGCCCGCTCGCCCAACCCGTTTACCGTGGTGCTGATGTAGGAGGCGCCCCCCCTCACCCCGGCGAGCGCGTTTGCAGTGGCAAGCCCAAGGTCGTTGTGGGTGTGTACCTCGATTTCCAACTCCGGGAAAGCCGCCGAGAGTTGCGCCACCTTCTCGTACATGGTGAACGGGTCAAGAATGCCCAAGGTGTCGCAGAAGCGGAAGCGGTCGGCGCCCAGGTCCGAGGCGATGCGCATCAGCTCGATGAGGAAAGGGACGTCGGCGCGGCTCGCGTCCTCGCCGCCGACGCAGGCATAGAGCCCACGCGACTTGGCGAAACCCAGGGCGTGCTTCAACTGCTCCTTCACCCAGTCGCGGCTCTTGTTGATTTTGTTCTCAATCATGATGTCCGAGACACAGAGCGAGATGTCCACCGCGGTGATGCCGCAGGAGATGCTCGCCTCGATGTCCGGGATGACCGCACGGTTCCAGGTGATGAGCCGGGCGGCAAGCCCGAGATCGACCAAGGCGCGGATCGAGGCGCGCTCCTCGCGCCCCATGGCGGGGATACCGCACTCAAGCTCATGGACCCCCATGGCGTCCAGGGTCCTGGCTATGGCTATTTTTTCCTTGGCACTGAAAACGACACCGGCGGTCTGTTCGCCGTCGCGCAGCGTCGTGTCTCCGATGAAAACTGGTTTTTTCGATAGGTCGCTCATGCTGTCCTCCCATGATGCTGCGCTTGCTGCCCTGGGCACCCTTGCCCGCACATTCCTAAGCTATCGTGCCAGTATGAGCATAAGCTGTGCCAGACACGGCATACCTAAGGGCGAAGCTATCTAATGAGTCGTTATCACGGGGATAAGGGTAATGTGGAGATGGTGCGGGGAGGCGCCTTGGACAGGCCGTATAGAGAACGGCTGCATCACTAGCCACCGGTAAGCTTAAAATTGCAGCAGGTATTTAGGCGCTTCAGCTGTGTCCCACTACTTGACAACAAATTTATACGCCAATCCGGCCATGGGACAGGGGGGGCAAAGTCCGCAACTCAGGTGGCAAGCCAAGCGAGACATTCTTCTGCAGTTGATTTTCTTTTGAATGGTATCTGGAGGGTTTCACAGCCGTGGATGGCAGAGGAGGCACTGTTCCTTGGGGGGATGACCTTGGGGAAGCGGCAGGGAGCTTTTGCTGTGACAGGTGGTGCAGATAAGTTCAATCTCGCTACGGCTCTTGCCGCTTTTGATTGCATCGTAGCTTGGCTGGTGCCGCTCGTCCAGAGGGATACTCTTCCCGTTTCCTTTACCGGTTCCCAGTGTCAGTACGACGAGCAGCACTATTAGAGCTGCCAGAACAAAGAAATCACGTTTACCAAGCGTCACTCAAAACGCTCCAAAAAGAATTTTATCCAGCTGCTATCTTGCTACCGGCTGGTGGGACATTTTCGCCAAAAAGATGCGGATCCTTTTGGCATTGGTGCCGACGTCGCTCACACCGACCCGGGAAACGGAGCGGATGTCGACCAGTGAGCGCTCTCCCGCGGGAAAGATGCGGATCACGATATCGTCCTTGAAACCGAACCAGAAGGTGGTGTCGGTGGCCTCGATCCTCCCTTCGGCGGGGACCTGGGCCACGATCTGCCACCCCATCTCGTGCGCCGTGTCCAGCGCGGAGGGGAAAGCCTGCTGCATCGGTACGCTCAGTACCAGCGTCTTCAGATCGGGGTATGCCTTCATTTGCAGCGCGGCGACCGCCGCTCCGCCGTACACCACCGGATCGTGGCGCAGTGGGACGACGGCAACGAACTTGGGCGGGTTGTCCAGGTCGGTGCTGATGTCGTGAATGCGCGGATAGCTTTGAGCCTTCAGCTTCCAGGAATAAGGGAGGCCAAACGCGGTCATCCCGCACAGCAGGGCAAAGAAAGAGAGGACCGCGCCCGCCACCCGCCTCCTTCTAAGGCAGACGGTGCCGGCGACCAGTGCGAACAGGGTGGAGGCGAGCCCCAGGTACGCGGACCATTTCAGGATGGCCAGGCCGGTGCGAAACTGCCAGAGGCCGAATCGGGTCCCGAAACCCGAGGACACCAACACTAGCAGGGCCAAAAGGGCGCAGGCAGTCGCGCTGAGCGGGAGCATCAGGCCGGAAGCGCCGGCCGGTCTTGTCCTGGTTTCCATCAGGTCCACCCTACCCTCTTTCACCTGACCGGCACGCTCCCCGCCAGGACGCACGAGCCGTTGGGGAGCTCCAGGGGAAGGCGCCGCAGGTCGGTGGCGCCCGCCTGGGCCATCATGTCGAAAAGCTCACCCTCGCTGTAGGCCTGCCCCTCTGGCGTACCAAGCAGCATGTTCAGCGAGAAGAGGGCCGGGAAAAGCGGAGCCGCCTTGCTGTTATCGAGCACGAATTCCTGGATCAGGAGCATTCCGCCCGACTCCAGGGCCGAAACTGCCTTCCTCAGGATGCTCACGCACTCCTTGGGACCTACGCCGTGCAGTATGTGGGAAAGCCAGGCGACTTCGAAACCGCCCGGAAGGTCCTCGCTTTCGAAATCACGCGCCACGAAGCTGATCCGGCCCGAAAGACCAAAGCGCTCGACGGTCTGCTCGGCAAAGTCGCGCGTGGTCGGCAGATCGCAGATCACCGCGCTCAGCTCCGGGTTCTGCTGGCAGAAGTGGATGGCGTAGGTCCCCGGTCCGCCCCCCAGATCGAGCAGGCTGCGGCGCCCCGAGAGGTCGATGTTCGGCACGATCTTCGGCGCCATCTGCATGGCGAGGTTGAACATCCCCATCAGGAAGCTCTCCCGAGACGCTGCGGCATCCTCGTGGGAGGCGCGCTCGCGCACCGGCGCGCCGCTGCACACCGCCTGGTCCAGGTTGGCCCACCCCGACATCAGGTGGTGGTGGTGCATGATGATGTGACCCAGGTAGCCGGGGGAGGTTCGGCTAAGAAACTGGGCGGCGAAGGGGGTGGCAACGTAGGTCTCCCCCTTTTTATCCAGGAGTTCCAGGGCGGTGAGGGCGTTGAGCAGCATGGAAAGCCCGCGGCTGTCGCAGTTGATGCGGCCGGCGAGTTGCTGTGCTGACAGCGGTTCGCCGGAAAGCGGCGTGAAGACTCCGAGTTTTACCCCGGCGTGCAGCGCGCAGGCGCTCCAGTATCCGCCGGATAGTTCCAAGAGTCGTGGCAGGGTCCAGGTTGCCTTTTCCAAACAAGCCTCCTAAAAATGCAAGATAAACCGCCCCAGGAGGTCCGGCTGGACGCAGGGGCGGTCTGAAGCGGTGAAGCAAAAGACCTTCCGATTACCCCACCTGGATATCGTGGCGGGACTCCCAGTAACCGTGCAGGTTGCAGTGCTGCGCTGCCACCAGAGTGACTTTGCCGCCGGGAGCGACATCGGCTGCCAGGGTAACATTGAACTGGACCTTGGGGCTTAGATATCCTTTGGGCTGCAGTTCAACCTTTCCAGCAGGGTCGTTTCCGATATAAAGCTCAATGTCCTGGATCCAGTGAGCGGGCGACATGCCATGCAGCTTTTCGCCGACACTCACCTCCACGGTGAACATCGTTCCCGCCTTGATCATGGCGGGAACCGTGAACACCGGAGCGTGCGACTTCTCCAAAGGCGTTTTCTTGGCCGGATCCTTGACCCTGTTGATCGAATCGAACAACGACTGGTCGACCTGCTGCGGAAAGTACGAGGTTGCCGAAGCGGTCCTGGCAATCCCTGCGGCGATGGAACCGGCGACGGCACCCTTGATGAAAGTCCTTCTGTCCATGTGCATCCCCCTTTTTTGCTGCATTGAAATTAGCTTCAATAAGCTCAGGTTGCTTCGGCATAAAGGGAAGCTTATCTTGCCGCTCTAATAAGTCAAGCAACGTCGTATTAAGAGTTGCCAGAATGACCGGTCACGATTGTCACGGGGGTGAGGACTCGGTTGCAAGCGAGCCAATTACTAGCACAACAAGGTTCGACCTCTGTCATAATGGACCGAACCAACGTTGCAGCGACCTCCAGGACGCAAATTCGCGGCAGGAACGACGTTTTTTGCGAGAATTGTTATCAGATGGGCCATAAACCACGGCGTTCAGACGCATGCAGTAACCTCAGGAACCGCTGCGGCGCAAGGGTTTTTGTACTGGAGACTTTCTGAGGGCGGGTTAGGCTTACGATGAATCCGGAGGGCGGCAACGATGCTCCGCCCTCCGGAAGGACCAGACTACTTGACGACGGGAGCCTTGATTTCCTGCTCCGGTTTGAACATGAGTTTCTTGGCGCCGCGGTTGTTGGTGTATTTGGCTAATTCCAGGTCGATCTTTTCAGGCACCTGCTCCCCTGCCTGTGCCAGCAGCTGGCGCAGTTGCACCTCGGCCGCAGCTGCATATCTCGCGGCATCCACCAGTACGCGCATGGCCTCCTTGGGATTGTGGAAGCCGGTCGAGTTCTCGGCCCCGATGAAGATCACCCGGTAGAAGGCCTGCTCGTAATCCTCCCTGGCCTGGGCATAGAGCCCTCTGTCGATCTTCGCGCCGGCTCTCTCCGCCCGGTTCGCCATCTCGAACAGCTTGGCGTCGGTCGCCGTCGCATAGCCGTCCTTTAGGTAAATCGTCATGGTGTCGTCCTGGATGGTGTACACCCTGGCGCGCAATGCCTCCGGGGTCTCGGTATGGCAGGCGGCGCAGGCCCGGAGATCGCTTTTCAGCGGGCTCATGATCCGGTGGTCCGAGACCTTTTTCCCGTCCACCGAGACGCTCGGCATGTGGCAGTCAGCGCAGGTGACTCCTGCCTGCCAGTGCGGGCTGTCGTTCGAAAAGAGCTCGTACTCGGGGTGGCGGATGAAGCCGAGCTTGAAGCCGGTGACAGTCTGGGTCCACTCGCAGTTGGCCGGCGCACTCTTGATCTGCTTGATGATACTCTCGATGGTGATGTGGCCGACCTCGCTCCCCTTCCAGGGGAAGACGACGTCCGTCGAGTGCATCTGCTGGTCCTTAGGAATCATGTAGGTGACGTGGCACTGGGCGCAGACCAGGGTGCGCCCCTGCTCTTTGGAGATCTTGGTAGCGTCGATACCGAGTTCCTTGAGCGCCTTGCCCAGGGTGAAGCCGCGCGAGATCCTGAGCGCCATGTTCCTGTTGTCATGACAGTCGATACAGGAAACCCCCAGGGTCTGCTGGTCCTTGGGAGGCCGCGCCAGCACCTCCTGGTACGGGGTGGAGAAATAGGCCTGCCCCATCTGTTTCTGCAGCATGGGAGCATAGGGGGTTTTGCAGGTGAGACAGGAGCCCCCCGCCTTGACCCGGCCGGGATCGACCTCGAGCTGATCCTGCACCATGAAGAAATGGCCTCGCGGCTCGCGGTATTCCGAACCGAAGCCCCAGCCGTTGTATAAAAGGGCGAGAAAGGGGTACTCGTCAAGCTTGTCGCGGCGCGCTTCGCCCACGTCGTAGCCCCTCTTGTACTTGCTCTTACCCGCCGGGGTCGGCTCACCGGTCTGCTTCCAGAGCTTGTACTGGGCGGGGTACACCCTGCCCCAGTCCGCCGGGTCGATTGCGCCATCGGCGATCTCCGCCGCCTTCATCGGCTCCACCTTGGTCTGAGTACATCCAGACCAGATCGCCGTAGCCGCCAGCATGGCTAACACGGCTCCTCGCTTCAGGTTCTTCATCTGCATCTTATCCCCCTATTGGTCTAAAAAATTGGCACCGGTGCCTGCGCCGCCAGAGCGCTGCGCCGGGGCGTATCCAAGCGCCACCCGCTTTTGCGCGGTAATGCGATCGTCGCTGCAGCTTACCAGTGGAGACAGAGAACTACCTTGACAAAAGTCAAAGGACGCTTCGAAATTGGGGAGACAGAGGAAAAACCATTGACAGCCACGCCGTCAAAAGAGAAATTGTTATAGGGCGATCCGCCCCCCCTTATTCTACCAGACCGAGGCCAAGGAAAATGACACAGGCAAATACTAACGACCCACTGCACGGGGTAACGCTGGAAATGATTCTCACGCATCTGGTTAAGCGCTACGGTTGGGATCAGTTGGCCAGTATCATCGACATCAGGTGCTTTAAAAATAATCCGAGCATAAAATCGAGCCTGCAGTTCCTGCGCAGGACCCCGTGGGCGCGTGCCCAGGTGGAGGATCTGTATCTCGGCTCACGCTAGACGTTCGGAGCGTGGCTGAGAACCGCAGTTGAGGAAAAGGAAAAGGGCACCCCCAAAGCTGAAAGCTCCAGGGGTGTCCTTTTGTCGTTTTTTCTTACACAGGTCATGGGAGTACATGAGATAAATGAAGTCAACTCTGATTCCTTACATTTGCCAACAGCACCAAATCAGGATGATTTTCTGCTCAAGTGGTGACCGGAGAAACCGATAAGCTACTAAGATGCGGTGCACTGGCAGGGTGCAGTCCTGTAGGGTATACGACTCCGCGCAGGCGCTGCAATCCGCCGCACTTTAGTGGGACGGGACACCGGACCGCGAACTTATGAGAGATTCAGTGGCTAGGCGGATGCTCGAGGCAAAGGATAACGCCAAGGTTATCCGTCATAAGGAGTTGAACAGATGTCATTCACGGTTCGCATCCTCATCGGCAACGCAGTAAGTGTAGTCCTGGCCATTTCGGCCATGGAAGTCATCGCACCCAAGCACCCCCTCTGGGAACACCTGCTGGTCGGATTCTTCGTGCTGGGGCTCAGCTCCACTGTGCTGGGGATTTTGAGCAGCCAGGCGTTCAAACCACTGGTCGACATCGTCTCGGCCCTGGAAAAAGCTGCCGACGGCGACCTCTCGGTACGGTCGGAGGTCAAGGGAAACGGCGAGTTTGCCCGGCTCTCCAACGCCTTCAATACCATGATGACCGACATGAACCAGGCCATGCGGCAGTTTTTCTCAGTGGCAGACCTGGTGCGGGATTCGGTGAGCATGGTCAGAGCCACCACCGACACCATGGCCTGCGCCGCCGAGGAAGTCGCCATCCAGGCCGGCAGCATCGCGACGGCGAGCGAGGAGATGTCGGCCACCTCCAGCGACATCGCCCGCAACTGCCTGTATGCGGCGGAGAGCGCCCAGAAGGCGACCCAGCAGACCCACACCGGGTCCGAGATGGTGCAAAATAGCGCGCGCCTGATGGAGAACATCGCCAAGCGCGTCAACGTCTCCTCGACGACGGTGGCCGGGCTTGGGGAACGTTCCGACCAGATCGGCGCCATAGTGAACACCATTGAGGACATCGCCGACCAGACCAACCTCTTGGCGCTCAACGCAGCCATCGAGGCGGCGCGTGCCGGCGAGCAGGGACGCGGGTTCGCGGTGGTGGCAGACGAGGTCCGTGCCCTGGCGGAGCGCACCACCAAGGCCACCAAGGAGATCGCGGCCATGATCAGGTCGATCCAAAGCGAGACCCAGAGCGCCGTGGGGTCTATGTCGGAGGGGGTGGCTGAAGTAACACGCGGGACTGCCGAGGCGAACCGCTCCGGCGAGGCACTGGAAGACATCCACAGTCAGATCAACGAGCTTACCATGCAGATCAGCCAGGTCGCGACGGCTGCGGAGGAGCAGACCGCGACCACCAACGAGATCACCGGCAACATCCAGATGATCACCGAGGTGGTGAACCGAAACGTCGAGAATGCCCACAGTACCTCGCGGGCAACCGGTAAACTGGCAGAGCAGGTGGACAACCTGCACGCACTGGTTGGTCACTTTCGCCTGGCCAAGGTGCTGGAGTGGGATGCATCCTTTGCCACCGGTATTGACCGTTTCGATTCCGAGCACAAAATCCTTTTCAAGATGGTGAATGACCTGCATGACGCGATGCAGCAGAAACGAAGCAAAGAGGCAATCGGGGAGATACTGAAAGGTCTGGCAGAGTACACGGTCAACCATTTTACCGGCGAGGAGCGGGCCTTTGCCAAGACCAGCTATCCGGCAGAAGCAGAGCACAAGAAGCATCACGAGAAGCTCGTGGGCCAGGTAGTGGAGTTGCTCGGCAAGTTCCAGTCCGGCGAGACTGTCCTGAGTCAGGACATCATCACCTTTCTTCAGGACTGGCTGATCAACCACATCAAGGGAGTGGACAAGAAGTACAGCACCCATCTGACCAAGAACGGGATCTGATCATCGACACCGCAGGTCAGCGGTAGCAAGGCGAGGTGCGCCGCAGCCGGAGCCGGCTGTCGCAGGCATCACCCACAGAATGACGGGTCCTTCATCCGTTCCAGCCGGCCAGAATCCTGCCGAGGATCTCGGCGGCCAGGTCGAGGTTGGTTTCCGGATTCTGGGTGGGACCTAGCAGGCGGACCTGCCCCGGGCGGCTGGCCAGGCGGTCGTCGTAGCGCGCCCCCGGGGCAAGCCGGCGCAGCTCAGAGATCAGGAAGCTGAAGTTCAGCTCCTGCGACATCTTCATGGCGGCGCCGAAGCCGTCATAGCTCATGCCGCTTTGCCGAAAGAGTACCTGCGTGTGCCGAGAGGCGAAAAGATAACAGACCCTGGTGCGCTGCTCCGTCGCCACCTCCTCTTGCCGCGTGACCGTCTTGGTCAGCGGGATCCCCCCGGAGAGCAGGGTCCGTCCCAGGCTCAGCTTGCGCTCGGTGACCGTTTTCAGCTCGGTCTGCCCGCTGATCCGGGTGCCGGGGAGCAGCAGGCCGACATCTCGGTAGCAGATCTCGGCGGTTTCCCCACCCACCGCCTCCAGGCGCAGACAGTTCGCTCCCAGCTCGAAGCGCCGCACGCAGAACATGGCACCTGCGCCGCGCGGCCGCACGGCATCGATCACCAGAGCCGTGACGCCACACCGCTCGAGCTTGGCGGCCAACTCCTGCGCCCGCCCGGGCTCGGCGAAACTGGCCAGCACGGCGGGCCCGCCGCCGACCATGCGCTGCCGCACCTCGTAGGGCGTGCTCACCAGTGCCTCGGCGACCGACCGGGTCAACTCTTCGCTTGCCTCACTCCAGCCATGTATGACGACGAGGTGCATCAAAAAACCTCCCTGAAAAAAGAAAATACTCACGCCACCTGTTTATGCCAGGAGCCCCGCTGCACCGATCCGGTGCCGGCGGCAATGCGCTCCCGCCCGGCCGCTATCTGCTCGAAGGGAACCGTCCGCACCAGCTCCTCCAGGGTGGTCTCCCCGGCCTGCACGCGGCGGAAGCCGTCGTCGATCATGGTCAAGCGCTCGGTGCCCGAGAACACCGCGGAGCGCAGGGAGATGTTGTCGGGTCGCCGGTTGATCTGCAGCAGTTCCTCGCGGCTGGGAATCCAGAGCTCGATGATCGGCAGGCGACCGTGGAAGCCGGTGAAGTTGCAGGCCGGACAGCCGGAGCCATGGACGAAATCCGGGCCGCCCAGCGGTGCAATGCCGAATTCGTCCAGAAGCCTCCCGGAAGGGTCATAGGAAACCTTGCACTCCGGGCAAACGCGGCGCACCAGCCTCTGGGCCAGCACACAGCGCAGAGTGTCGGAAACCAGGCTCGGCTCGACCCCCATGTCGATCAGCCGCGTCACCGCGCTGGTGGCGTCGTTGGTGTGCAGGGTGGAGAGCACCGTGTGACCGGTGAGGGCCGCGCGCAGTGCAATGGAGGCGGTTTCCAGATCGCGGATCTCCCCCACCATGATGTTGTCGGGGTCCTGGCGAAGAAAGGACCGGAGCATGCGGGCAAAGCTGTTGCCGATCACCTCGTTCACCTCGGTCTGGGTGATCCCGTCGATGGTATATTCTATCGGGTCCTCGATGGTGAGCGTCTTGGCGCCAGGGGTGTTCAGGTGCGAGAGCAGGGCATAGAGGGTGGACGATTTCCCCGATCCGGTGGGCCCGGTGACCAGGAAGAGACCGGTAGGCTTGTCCAGCGTCTGGTGGAGCTGCGCGACAACCTCCCGGGGGTAACCAAGCCCCTCCATGGTGATGGCGCCGGAGCGTTTATCGAGGATGCGGACCACCACGTTTTCGCCGAACTGGGTGGGGACGGTCGACACCCGGAAATCGACGCTGCGGACCTCCCCATCCTTGGTGACCTTCATCTTGAAACTGCTGTCCTGGGGACGGCGCCGCTCGGCGATATCCATGTCGCTCAAGATCTTCAGCTTGGAGACTATTTGCCGGGCATGGGTGTTGATCAGCGCGGTATCGACCCCGAGATCGATGTTCTGCAGGATGCCGTCCAGGCGGTAGCGGACCGCCATGCCGTTTTCGTTGGTCTCCAGGTGGATGTCGCTGGTGCCGACCTTGATGCCGACCGCGATGATCCGCTTGGCGAGTTGATCGACGTCCGCCGAGATGAACTCGCTTACGTATTTGGACCTGCCGATCTCGCGCTCGCCGTCCTCGGAAAGCTCCAGCTGCAGCTTGGACTGCTCGGGGAGCCGGGCTATTTTGAAAATCTTCTGCTGGGCGAGGGCTATGTCGCTCTCGGTCGCGATGACCGGGACGATCGGCATTTTGCACCAGCCTTCCAGCTGGGAGAGTTCCTCGCGCAGGATCGGTTTGCTCATGGCGATGGTGAGAGCCCGGTCCCGGCACCGCACGGGCACGATGCCCAGGCGCTGGGCAAAGGTTGCATTGACGAAGCGGGCGAGTTCCGGGTCGAAGGCGACCTCCGAGAGGCTGACGAACTTCAGGTCGTTTTGCACGGCAATGGCGCGGCCCAGCTGCTCTTCATTGAGAAGACGCTGCCTGATCAGCGTCCTGCCGAGTGGCTGCTTTTCGAAGGTCGCCACCTTGAGTGCATTTTCCAGCCGCTCCTCGCTTATCAGGCTCTGCGCCACCAGGATCTCCCCGAGTCTGCGGCGTTTATGGTAGCGGTCCAGGATGAATTCCAGGTCCCTCGATTTCAATGAGCCCATCTGGCAGAGGATCTGACCGATGGGTTGCCCGGGGCTGAACCTCTGTTTCTCCATGGCCTGGTCGAGTTGCATAGTGGTAATCAGCTTGTTGAGGACAAGCAGTTCTCCGACTCTGTTTTCTTGCATACCTGCGGACCCTCTTTATTAAGATCTCCTCCTTTAAAGTAAAATCCGTCAAGGCACGGCAGTGTTGGTGCGTCCCATTGATCAGGACGTACCAAGAGTAGCACTTTCAAAAAATTTTTAAAACTGCTCAGCATCGGGGAGGTACAGCAATGAGGAAAGGGTAATCGTTATCTCTTCAAACACCAATGATGAGCCCTTCCAGAAGTCCGGCGTCGCTCACCTTCAGGGTCGGGAATCCGAACAGCCGCATGGTCTCCAGCACCACCAGTGTGCCGGCGATGATCAGGTCCTCACGCCCCGGCTCAAGACCGGTCACGTCGAGCCGCTCTTTCGGGGTAAGCGGCAAAAGTTCGCCGAAGATCCGCTCCACATCGCCTTGTCCCAAGATGAAGTTGTTGACCCGGCGGTAATCGTAGTCCTGCATACCCATCTGGATCGCCGCCAGGGTGGTAGCGGTCCCGGCAGTGCCGATCAGGGTCGCCGCTGAGAAACGGCCCAGCAACCCCTCCCCTGCCAGGTCAGCCTTGAGCAGGGCGAGCTCGCGACCGATCTTGTCCTCCATCCGAGAGGTGTCGCCCTTCCCCTCGGTCAGGCGCACCACGCCGATCGGCAGGCTCCTGGAGAAAAGCGGCGCTGCGTCCCGGGCCAGGGTGTACTCGGTGCTCCCGCCCCCGATATCGAAGACGGCCAGGTCCCCCCCCTGCTGGTCCAGGATGCTCCCTACCCCAGCGAGCGTCAGTACGGCCTCCTCGTGCCCATCGATCACCTCCAGCTCTATGCCGGTCTCGGCGCGGACCCGCTCGCAGAAGGCTTTCCCGTTGGCAGCGTCGCGTACGGCGCTGGTTGCGACCGCCCGCACCCGGGTCACCCCGTGGCGCGAGATCTCTCCGGCAAAACCGGACAGCGCGGCCAGGGAGCGCTGTATCGCCTCCGAGGAAAGGCCCGCCTCGCGGGTGAAGCCCCCCCCCAGCCTGGTGATGGAGCGACTGAGCAGGATCTGGCGGTAAGGGGCGAGCTGCGCGATCAGGAGCCTTGCGGTGTTGGTGCCAAGGTCAATGGCTGCTACCGTTGGAGTCATCGGTGATTCCCTTCTTGTGGTTGACGATGGTGTCGCAGAGACGGGCGATCTTGGAGAAGCAGGCCATCATGTCCCCGTACAAGAGACCGGCCACGATGGTGCATTTACCGCTTTTGAGCCGTACCAGGTGGCTTTGGTGCAACTCGCCCTCCAGAGCGGCGATCTCCTTTCCGAGCGGCGCGAACCCCTCCCCTTCCTCCTCCTCGCCCTGGAGCACCCGCTCGGCAAAAAACACAGCCTCCCCGACCTTGGCGGCCAGCCCCTTCAACTCGTCCATGGCGCCTTCGGAGTAGCGCAGGTGCTCCTCCTTTTTGCGCACCAGGTAGTTGAGGATTGCCTCGCACTGGTCGCCGATCAGCTCGATGTCGTTTACCAGCTGGAGCATGCTCGGTATCTCGACGGTCCGCTCCAGGGAGAGCGTTTGCCGGGAAAGGGAGATCAGGAACTGGGACATGTCGCGGTGCAATACGTCCAGCACCACCTCCTTGTCCCTGATGGCGGCGGCAATCTTCGGGTTGAAGGCGTCGAACTGGGAGACCAGCTCGCGGTACATGGCGGAGGCGATTCCCGACATGCGCGCCAGCTCGTTCCAGGCCTGGGCCAGTGCTATGGTGGGAGTTTTGATCACCCGGGCGTCGATGAACCTCGGCCTCGCCTCGCTCTCCGAGCGCCGGGCCGGCAGCAGGGTCTCCGCGGAGCGGGCGAAAAAGCCGATCAGCGGCAGGAAGACGAGCGCGCTCGCCAGTGTGAAGAAGGTGTGGGCGTTGGCCAGGTGCCGGGCCACGTAGGGGCGCACCGCGTCGGTCACCGCCTGCGGGGAGGCGCCTTGGTGCAGGAAAGAGAGGTCCCCCGGGGAGAAATGGTTCACCAGACGCAAGAAATACGGGAAGAAGGCGAGCACCAGGATGATGGCCGCAAAGTTGATGGCGAGGAAGATGACCACCGCGCGCTTGGCCGTCTGGCTCCCCCCCAGGGAGGCGAGCAGCGGGATGAGGGCGGCTCCGGCCACCTCGCCGATCACCATTGCGACCGCGGCGTCGTAGGGGAGCGCCCCCGCCGAGGCAAGGGCGATCACGATGCCGATGGTGGCCCCCCCCGACTGCACCACGAAGGTGAGGAGCGCCCCCAAAAGAACGGCCATGAGACGCACCGAGAGGAGTTGCTCGTGCAGACCGGCGAAGATGGCGCTCTCGCTCAAGGGAAGGCAGGCCCCCTCCAGGATGGAGAGGCCAAAAAAGACCAGGCCCGCGCCGAGCAACAGCCCGCCCAGATCGGCGAGCCTTCTGGAGCGGGAGAAGAAGCTCAGTGCCACACCGACAGTGATGGCGGGAAGCGCTAGGGCGGAAATCCGGAAGGCGATGAACTGGATGACGAGGGTGGTGCCGATACCGGTCCCCAGCAGCACGCCGAGCGCCTGGTAGAGGGAGAGCAGTCCCGCATTGACAAAACCCACCACCAGCACCGAGGCGGCGCTTCCGGACTGCAGCAGTGAGGCGAGGCAGCTGCCGATCAGCGGAGCGGTGAGACGGTTGCCCGTCCCCTTTTCCAGCAGCCGTCTGAGGCGTTCGCCGGTGACCTTTTGCAGCCCCTCCGACATGGTGCGCATGCCGAGAATGAACAGGGCCAGGCCGCCGAGCGCCTCAGTGAGGTAAGACCAGGAGGTGGAGGATGGCACTTAACCTGACACCTTCTCCTTGAGCTCTTTGCCGACTTTGAAGAAGGGGAGCTTTTTCGCCTTGACCGAGATGGACTCGCCGGTCTTCGGATTTCTGCCGGTATAGGCCTCGTACTCCTTCACGACAAAACTTCCAAACCCCCTGATCTCTATCCTGTCCCCTGACAGGAGGGCATCGGTCATCGAGGCAAAGACCGCGTTGACCACCTCTTCCGCCTTCTTGAAAGAAAGTGCCTTCTTGGCTGCAAGCGATTCAATGAGTTCCGATTTGTTCATGGTCCTATCCTCCGGAATTTCTAGAGTTAGCAGCACCCTTTTAAGTACTTCTTGGCCAGAAACTTCGCCTCAGCCTCACGCCCCTGGCTGGTCAAAAGAGGAATGAGCCGCTCCGCCGCAGGCTTCGCCACGGAGGGGATTTCCAGCGCCTGTGACCAGGCTTCCAGCGCGGCCACCTGGTTGCCGGACGCGTCGTGCAGTTCGCCCAGCATGTACTGCCCCTGATCGGCCAGGATCCCCTGCCCCATCATCCGGGTCAGTACCCCGATCGCCTCGGCAAATTTGCGGGCATCGGCCTTCAAATGAACCAGCGCGAGATAACAGGCGGCATTGCCCGGATTGAGCTTCAGCGCACGGTTTAACAGCTCCTCGCACTCATGAACCCGACCTGCCCTGTACATTATAAGCGCCACTTCGTAGATTACAATGTCATTTTCGGAAGATAACAGCATTTCTTGCAAAATTGGGAGCGCCCCGGCGTCATTGCCGTCGTGGATCAGCAGATAGGCAAGGGCAAATTTCTCCCCCATGGCACAGTAACGCGCGGGGAGGTCTCCAGGCAAAGGCTGCACCAGAAGGAAAAAACGGTCGTCCTCGTGCATCCCCTGGCCCGGGTCCTCCAACGGGGTCCCCAGCGGGCCGGTATCCTTGCAGGAGGCGCAGGAGCTGCCGTTCTGCACGGCGCGCGCCGGAGCGCCCTGGGGGTCCGGGGCCGGCTGCGGCTCGTCTACCATTTTGAGTCCCGCCTCGGCCCGGGCCTGGAGCTTCGGGTCGTCCGCCAGCTCGCGCGCCAGGGTGTAATTGTCGAAGGCCTTCTTGAGGTCGCCAGCATGAAGAGCGTGCCCGCCTTCCTCGAGGTTCAGCTCCGCCAGATGGTTGCCGGCCAGGGAGAGACCATCTCTGATCTGTCGGGATTCCGCCTCGGCCTCCTCCGGGCAGCGCGACTGCGCCTCGAGAAAATCGACCCGGGCGTCCGCATAGCGCTCGGCTGCGAGGTGTTTACCGGCCTGGGCCAGGAAGTGGAGGTAGTCCTTCTTGAAAAACTTGCTGAAAAACATGCGGCTTCTCCTGTGGATTGTTTGATGTCAGAGCCGCTTCAACAGCGTGACGCTCTCCAGGTGGTAGGTCTGGGGGAACATGTCGACCGGCTGGGAGCCGGCCACCCGGTACCCCTTCTCGCCCAAGAGGGCCAGGTCCCGTGCCAGGGTCGGGGGGTCGCAGGAGACATAGATGATGGCCTTGGGTGCCAGTCGCGCGATCTCCCCGACCGCCTCGGCGCCGGCCCTGGGGGGGTCGAGAATCACCAGGTCGAAGCGCTCTCCGCGCGCCGCCAGGCGCCGGACCGCGAGTGCCGCATCGCTCACCTGGAACCTGGCGTTAGCGACGCCGTTGGCAGCGGCGTTGGCGATGGCGTCGTCGATGGACGGGGCGTACCCCTCGACGCCGGTAACCCTCCCCACCAACGGGGCGATCGGCACCGAGATGTTGCCGTTGCCGCAGTAAAGATCGAGTACCTGTTCCGCGCCAGTGAGCTGGGCCATCTCGAAGACACTCCGGATAAGACACAGGTTCTGCGGGTAGTTCACCTGGGAGAACCCCCCGCGCCCGAAGCGCAGCGTCATGGGGCGCGAGCCGGGGAAGAGTCCGGCCGGGATCCGGTAGCTCAGGAAGTCGACGCCGAAGAGCTTCTCGATGCGTGACTTGGCGCCCAGCCTAAGGAAGAGCCCGGAAACCGAAGGCAGAGCGGCGCGGGCGGCAAGGAGGGCCCCGCGCAGCGGCGCCGGGTCCTTGGCGTCGCAATGCAGGAGCGCCACACTCTCCCCGTGGTCCCCGATGGCGAGGTCAATCTGACTTACCGAGGCGAGTTCGGCGCTGCCAGGTATCCCCGGCAGCAGGGCGCGGAACTCCGCCGCGATCCGGTTCAAGAGCGGGTCGGCGATGGCGCAGCCCAAGGGGGCGTCCACCACCTCGTGGGAGGATCCCTTGAAAAAGCCGAGTACCGGCGTCCCCCCCTTGCAGGAGAACTTCAGCTGGATCCGGGAGCGGTAGCCGTACCGGTTTTCCGAGGCCGCCACCGGCGAGATGGCGTCACTCTCCACCTTTCCTAGCCGCCGCAGGGAATCACCGAAGATCTCCCCCTTCTGCTTGAGCTGCTCGGCATAGGGGAGGTGCTGCCAGTTGCAGCCGCCGCAGCTCCCGAACAGTGGACAATCAGGCGCCACCCGCAAGTCCGAGGCACCGGAAAGTTCCAGGAGCTCGCCTTCCAGAAAGGAGCGCTTCTCGCGCAGCACCCGGATGCGCGCCCGGTCGCCCGGGGCCGTGAAGGGGACGAAACAGGCCTTCCCCTCCAGACGTCCGAAACCGGCGCCACCGTAGCACATCCGCTCTATGGTTACCTCGGCCTCACCCATGGGTGCGCAACGGGACGAACGATTTCGACTTGGAGCGGACCCGGTTCAGTTCGGACTGGACCAGGCGGCGCGGGAACGCCTCAGATGCGAAATAGGAGAGGGAGTGGTCGATGAAATGCTGCACCACCTGCTGCACCGCCTCGGCCGTCCCGAGGGTCGGGACACCCTGGTGTTCTACCTGCCGGGCGTAGCAAACCTTGGCCCCCAGGAGCTTGCGCGCCGCATCGAAGGAAGCCTGGTCGTCGAAGAGTACCGCAGTGAGCGGCACCTCGCAGCTCACCTCCACCCGCACCTGGTGGTAGTCCCCGAAGTAGCGCCGGGTCGCATCGGTAAAACGAACGGTGATCCCGTTGGCGAGCGGGATCTCCCTGATGACGCATTTCATAATTTCGGCGGCTCCTCTGGAAAATCAGCGCTATTTTTAGCATGTTATGGTTATCCTGTAAATAGCGATGATAGCGCGGCAAAAATAGAACAGCAGGATGAAAACCAGCTTGCTTTTTTGAAGAAATATTTGTAAAATCACAGATTGTTATGAAACGAAGCCACCAAACCGGCCAGGAGTTAAAATGAGCAAGGAAGAAGCGATTGAAGTAGAAGGGACGGTTATCGAGCCGCTGCCCAATGCGATGTTCAAGGTTAAGCTGGAAAACGACCACATGGTGCTGGCTCACATATCCGGCAAGATGCGGAAGTTCTTCATCAAGATATTGCCCGGAGACAAGGTGACCGTAGAGCTTTCCCCCTACGACCTGAGCCGCGGCCGCATCACCTATCGCGCCAAGTAGCCCTTCCAGCATCGTCACCGGCGTTTTGCCAGCCATTCCTTCATCCGCATAAAAGCTGATATTGGATACCACGGGATCAACAAGGCGGAGTCGCGCGCATCTTCCCGAAGCGCTACAGCTTCAGAAACTCTAACAATTCAACCGTAACGAGAAGGAATTACCCATGTACACAGCAGCAGACCTGAGAAAAGGGCTGAAAATCGCCATCGACAACGAGCCGTACATCATCACCTTCTTCGACTTTGCCAAGCCCGGCAAGGGGCAGGCGCTCTACCGCACCAAGCTGAAGAACATGATGACCGGCGCGACGCTGGACCGCACCTACCGCTCCGGCGAGACCTTCGAACCCGCGAACCTCGAGGACCGGAAGATGCAGTACCTCTACAAGGAGGACGACCACTACTGCTTCATGGACAACGACACCTTCGAGCAGATCCACATCAACGAAGCCGCCATGGGCGACGCCAAGAACTACCTGATCGACAACCTGGCCGTCGACGTGTTGATCTTCCGGGACAAGGCAATCGGCGTGGACGTCCCGAACTTTGTCAACCTGCGCGTCACCCAAACCGATCCCTGGGTGAAGGGGGACACCTCCGGAAGCGACTCCAAGCCGGCTACCCTGGAGACCGGGTACGTGCTGCGCGTTCCCCCCTTCATCGAGGAAGGGGAGCTGATCACCATCGACACCCGCACCGGCGAGTACTCCACCCGGGTCAAGGGGTAACCATGGCAGGGAACTGGCCCCTTGCCCGGCGCCGCGATGCGCTGGTGCAAAGGGGCGCCATCTTCGACCGTGTGCGCGGTTTTTTCAAGAAAAAGGGGTATCTCGAAGTCGAGACCCCTTTTCGCATACCTGCACCCGCCCCCGAGGCCCAGATCGACGCCGTCCCGAGCTCGGGGTGGTTCCTGCAGACCTCTCCCGAACTCTGCATGAAGCGGATGCTGGCCGCGGGCTACAGCAGCATCTTCCAGATCTGCCGCTGCTGGCGCGACGGCGAGCGCGGCGCGCGGCATCTCTCCGAGTTCACCATGCTGGAGTGGTACCGCGCCGGCGCCGACTACCTCGACCTCATGGCGGAGACCGAGGCGCTGGTGCTTGCCGCGGCAGCCCTCCCCCGCCTGCGCTACCGCGGCCAAACTATCGAGCTGTCACCTCCCTGGGAGCGGATCACGGTGACCGAAGCGTTCCGACGCCATGCGGACACCACCCCACAAGCGGCCCTGACTGCCGGAAGCTACGACGAGATCATGGTCGAGCTGATCGAGCCCCGGCTCGGCCTCTCCCGCCCCACCTTCCTTTACGACTATCCCGCGAGTTGCGGTGCCCTGGCCCGGCTCAAGGAGGGGGACCCCTTGCTTGCCGAGCGCTTCGAACTCTATATCGGCGGTCTGGAGATCGCCAACGCCTTTTCGGAACTTACCGACCCCGGCGAGCAGCGCAGCAGGTTCGTAGCCGAGGCGGCCGAGCGCGCCAGGCTCGGCAAGGCCCCTTATCCGGTGCCGGAAAGGTTTCTCTCGGCGCTCGCCCTCATGCCCCGGGCGGCCGGCATCGCACTTGGCCTTGACCGCCTGGTCATGGTGCTGCTCGATGCCGGGACCATCGACGAGGTGGTCGCCTTCACCCCCGAAGAGTTGTAAATCCTTTTTAAGTGGCATGCTACCTCAAGATGCTGGTATCATTAGCAGCTGCTAGACGATCGTCTCAGACGGCGCTCACAGGATTTTTTGAGGTGGTACATGTTTCAGCATCGCAGCGTCGCGACCAAGAGAACCGTCGTTCTGGGCATCGCCGCGACTGTATTGTTCTTCGGCAAGATTTTTTACGATATCCATGCGGACCACAACCAGGCCATCAGCACTGCCGAACAGCATGCCAAGGGTCTTGCCAACGCGCTCAACGAACACGCACTGCGGACCTTCAACGGCACCGAAGTAACCATTGACTCCGTGATCCGGAGCGTAACGGCGCTGTCGCCCGCCGGCCTCCCCGACGAAAAAGAATTGCAGCAGCTGTTCGCGGGATACCAAAGGCCCGGTTCCATGATCGCCACCCTGTTCGTTACCAACCCGCAAGGGCGCCTGCAGGGGATTTCCACCGAGTTTCCGGTGCGTCCGGTCCAGGTCGACGACCGGGAATATTTCCGGCACCACCTGAACTCCCGCGACCCGTCCCTCTTCATCAGCAAACCGTTTCGCAATCGCCTGGACAACCAGTGGCTTATCACGGCAACCAAGAGGATTGGCAACCCTGACGGCTCCCTGCGCATGATCGTGGGCGTGGCGATCAGGACGCACTACTTCAGCAGCTTTTACAGCACACTGGAGCTGGGACAAAAGGACCGCATCCTGCTGATCCGCCGGGATGGCTCCATCCTGTCCCTGGAACCCTTCTCCGAACAGATCCTGCTGAAAAGTTTCGCCATCTCGCAACTTTTTCGCCGGGAGCTGAGAAATGCATCGGAATCAGGCACCTACCAGGTCGACAAGTCCCTGGTGGATGGCAATGCCCGCATCATTTCCTACCGCTCTTCCGAAGCGTACCCGGTGGTCGCGGTCATCTCTTTGGACAAGAGGGAGCAACTAAGCCAGTGGCGCGCCAGGGCCGTCAAGGACCTCGCCGGGGCTGCGCTTTTCATCGCGCTGGCCGCCTCTCTTGTCCTATTGATCCTAAGACAGTTAGCGAGCCTCAAACAGGCCAGGGTTGCCGAGGGAGCGCTGCGCCTGTCGGAACAGCGTTTTCGGGAACTGTTGGAAAACATCCAGTTGGTGAGCGTGATCCTCGACACCTCGGGCAAGGTGACCTTTTGCAACTACTACCTGCTGCAGTTGACCGGCTGGAGTCGCACGGAGGCGATCGGAGCGGACTGGTTCGACCTCTTCCTGCCGCAGCAGGACCGCGCGCAAAAGCGTGACTTTTTCGAGACTGGAGTAAGTCGCGGCGAAATCCCGGTGCACTACGAGAACCTGATCGTGACCAAGGCAGGCGACTACCGGTCCATCAGTTGGGACAACACGGTGCTGCACCACCCCGACGGCTCCCTGGCAGGCATTGCCAGCATCGGCCGGGACATGACCCAGCACCGGGCGCTGGAGGACCAACTGCGCCAGTCCCAAAAAATGGAGTCGACCGGACTTTTGGCCGGTGGCATCGCTCACGATTTCAACAACATCTTGACCGTGATCATCGGCTACTGCAGCATCATGCAGATGCGGATGCTCCCCGAGGACCCGAACCTTGCCAGCGTGGAACAGGTGATTGCCGCCGCCGAGCGCGCGGCGGGACTCACCCGGAGCCTGCTCGCCTTCAGCAGAAAACAGGTCATGAACCCGCGCCCGGTCGACCTGAACACCATCGTGGGCCATGTCGAACAGTTCCTTAGCCGCGTCATCGGCGAGGACATCACGCTAAGGTCCGACCTGCACCAGGGCGAACTCTACGTTTTAGCCGACTCAAGCCAGATCGAGCAAATCATCATGAACCTGGCGACCAACGCCCGGGACGCCATGCCCCAGGGGGGCACGCTGAGCATCACCACCCGGCCGACCGATATGGACGCCGCCATGGCCGGCAACGGCTGCTGCACCCCGGGACGCTACGCCCTTTTGAGCGTTTCGGACAACGGCATCGGGATGGACGAAGGAACCCGGGCGAAGATATTCGAGCCGTTCTTCACCACCAAGGAGGTCGGCAAAGGAACCGGTCTGGGGCTTGCCATGGTGTACGGCACCGTGATGCAGCATCACGGGCAGATTGTCGTGGAAAGTGAGTCGGGCCAGGGGACCTCGTTCCAGGTGTATCTTCCGCTGCTGGCACACCAGGAGCCGGCGCCGAGCCAGGAAGGTTCCCCCTTTGAGCCGCACGCGGGCCATGAACTGATCCTGGTGGCGGAGGACGAACCGGCGGTCCGGGATCTGGTGGAGGGAATCCTGACCAGATTCGGCTACCGGGTGCTGCTGGCAAGCGACGGCGAGGAGGCCGTGTGCCAGTTCAGCCGGCACCGGGACGATATAAGTCTGGTGCTTATGGACATGATCATGCCGAAGCTGAGCGGCATGGCGGCCTTCGAGGAGATCAGCCGGCTGAAACCCGGCACCAAGGTACTCTTCACCAGCGGCTACACGGCCGACGTCCTCAAGAGTAAGGGTGACCCGGGACCCGGGGTGGATCTCGTCATGAAGCCGGTACATCCCCTTTTGCTGCTGCGCGCGGTCCGCGAACTGCTTGACCGCTGAACCTCCCCCCTGCATCGGCTCAGCTAACCTTCCACCAAAGCGCCGCAGCGGGCATCCGCAAGGGGTGCCCCAAGAACCACTGTGTGCAGGGATACCCTGCCGGGTCTCCTGGCGTCCACCTTCTTGCCGGCAACTGGTTAACCACTTGCCTCGACATGGTTGACAACAGCGGGTGAGCCATGTTACATGAGGCGCGGAGGATTTATATGGAAAACGTTATCAGCGAGATCGTCGGCCGGATCATCGGCGGAGGGAGCCTTACCCCGGAGGAAGCGGTCCGGCTCAGCACATTGGAGGGGACCGACGCTTTCGACCTGTTCCGCGGGGCGAGCCGTATCAAGGACCATTTTGTCGGGGCAAAGGTGCACCTTTGTTCCATCATCAACGCGAAATCGGGGCGCTGCGCCGAGGACTGCGCCTTCTGCGCCCAGTCGGCGCACCACCAAACCGACGCGCCGGTCTACCCGCTGGTGCAGGAGGAACGGCTCCTGGAATCGGCCCGGGCGGCGGAGGCGAGCGGTTCGGCCTGCTTCGGCATCATCACAAGCGGCACCACCGTGAACGAAGCGGAGTTGGAGCAGATCCTCGAGGCGCTGCGCCGCATCAGGCAGGAGACCGGGATACTTCCCTCCTGCTCGCTCGGCATCATCGACCTGGCCACCGCGCAAAGGCTCAAGGAAGCGGGGATGGATACCTACCACCACAACCTGGAGACCGCCGAGAGCTTTTTCCCGTCCATCTGCAGCACGCATCCCTACCAGGATGACGTCGACACGGTACGGGCGGTGAAGAGCGCCGGCCTCAAGGTCTGCTGCGGTGGCATTTTCGGGCTGGGGGAGAGCGCGGCCCAAAGGGTCGAGATGGCGTTCACCTTGAAAGAGCTGGATGTGGACTCGGTGCCGATCAACTTCCTGAACCCGATCGAGGGGACCAGGCTGGCAGGGGCGCAGCACATCAGCGCACAGCAGTGCCTGAAAACCATCGCGCTGTACCGGATGATTCTGCCGGACAAAAGGATCACCGTGTGCGGCGGCAGGGAAAAGAACCTGCGCGACCTGCAGTCCTGGATCTTCTTCGCCGGGGCCAACGGCACCATGATCGGCAATTACCTGACCACCCAGGGGCGCAACGTCGAGGTCGACCTGAAGATGTTTGACGACCTGGGGCTCAGCACCGTGATGTGCGCGCACTGATGGCCCGGGCAATCTTCATCACCGGGACCGACACGGGGGTCGGCAAGAGCATTGCCTCCGCGGTCATCGCCATGCTGCTCAAGCGGCAGGGACACGCGGTCGGCATCATGAAACCGGTCACCAGCGGCTGCCTTGAGCGTGACGGCGTACGGGTCTCGCAGGATGCCGAGTTGCTCGGCTTTGCGGCTGGCATCCCGCTCACCCCGGACTGCACCCCCTACCTTCTCAAGGCGCCGCTGGCCCCCTCGGTTGCCGCCTCCCTGGAAGGGGTGCGCATCGACTTCCAGGTAATCAGGGATGCCTATCAGCGGATTGCGGCGCGTTATGATTTCGTCATCGTCGAGGGGGCCGGCGGCCTCATGGTCCCGCTGGCCGGCGGGCTCCTGATGGCGGACCTGGCCCTCCAGCTTGCCTTGCCGATTGCGGTGGTCGCGCGCCCCGGGCTCGGCACCGTGAACCACACCCTGCTTACCACCTTCTGCGCCGGCAACCTGGGGCTCGAGGTGAAGGGGGTCATCATCAACCAGTTTCCGGAATGCCCCGACCAGGCGGCAGAGAGCGCCCCGCACCTGATCGCGTCGCTGTGCGGCTCGCAACTCTTGGGGGTCTTCCCCGAAGTGACCGGGGCTAACGACCGGGCGGTGGTCGAGGGTGTCGTCGCTGCCCTGGAGCGCGACCCTGCCAGCGCGGTCATGCTGAGAGAGATGTTTGCCTAGCGCGGCAGGGAGACTAAGAAGAACCGAGTAGGATCGTCCTCCAGGACGCGCACTCGCGGCAGGAATGCCGCTCCCAGGAAAGTTGCAAAGGAGATTGCCCCGTGGCAGTGCTTGACACCGAGACCCTCAGGAGCTACGACAGCGAGTACCTCTGGCACCCGTTCACCCAGATGAGCGAGTGGGAGGGGTCGGACAACATCGTCATCACCAGGGGTGAAGGGTCCTACCTGATCGACTCTGACGGCAACCGCTACCTGGATGGCGTCGCCGCCCTCTGGACCAACGTGCACGGCCACTGCCGGGCCGAAATCAACGAGGCGATCAAGGAACAGGTGGACCGCCTGGAGCACTCCACCCTGCTGGGCCTTACTAACGACCGCGCCGCCCTGCTGGCCAAACGCCTGGTGGAGATCGTCCCGCCCGGGCTTTGCAAGGTCTTTTTCTCCGACAACGGCTCCACCGCGGTCGAGATCGGCGTGAAGATGGCTTTCCAGTACCAAAGCCAGACCGGCCACCCTGCCAAGACCAAGTTCATCTGCTTTGACAACGCCTACCATGGCGACACGGTCGGCGCCATGAGCGTCGGCGGGATCGACATCTACCACGAGGTGTACTCGCCGCTGCTTTTCCCCACCGTCAAGGCCCCCTCCCCTTACTGCTACCGCTGCACCCTGGCGCCGGAGGGAGACTCCGAGAGCTGCGGACTGCTCTGCCTGAAGGAGCTGGAGCGCCTGATGGAGCAGCACTGCCACGAGTTGGCCGGCCTGGTCATCGAGCCTTGCGTGCAGGGCGCCGGCGGCATGATCGTGCAGCCCGCAGGATTCCTGCAGGCGGTGCGGGAACTCTGCGACCGCTTCGACGTCCTGATGATCGCGGACGAGGTCGCCGTCGGCTTCGGCCGGACCGGCGCCATGTTCGCCTGCGGCAAGGCCGGCATCACCCCGGACATCCTGGCGCTCTCCAAGGGGATCTCCGCGGGGTACCTGCCGCTCGCCGCGACCCTCACCACCCGCAAGGTCTACGACGCCTTCCTCGGCTCCTACAGCGAGCTGAAGACCTTCTTCCACGGGCACACGTTCACCGGCAACCCGATCGCCTGCGCCGCCGCCCTGGCGAGCCTCGACCTTTTTCTGTCGGACCGGTTGCTCGACTCCCTGGTTCCGAAGATCGCCTACCTGGCCGGGCGGCTGCAAGGTCTGCTGCAACTGCCTCACGTGGGGGACGTCCGCCACGAGGGTATGATCGGCGGCATCGAGCTGGTGCTCGACAAGCAGAGCCGCAAACCATACCGCTGGGAGGAGCGGGTCGGCGTCAGGGTCTGCCTGGAAGCGCGCAGGCACGGCCTGTTCCTGCGCCCGCTTGGCAACGTGATCGTGGTCTTCCCGCCGCTCTCCATCTCTCTTGAGGAACTGCGCCTGCTGATGGATGGCATCGAGAGCTCCATAGGGCATGTGACGATGGACTATTGACATTGGGCAACTGAACAATGAGAGTTACCCGCCCTTCTCAATCCTCCCTGCTGAGGCTCGGGTAAATTTTTGTTGGCAGTGCATCCATTTCGCCCCCTCCCGTTCAAGGGAAGGGGCATTGCGTCTCAACTCCCGCCCTGACGAAATCCACACGGCCGAGCCCACCGGTAGTTCCCATGTTGTCACCTGTGCAATTATTTATTGTCGACGCTCTTCAATTCCCCACAGGACGAAATTTTTATAGATTCCTGGTCGATCGTACATTAAGATAAGCAGAGATGGAGCCCTTGATGGCACCGCATCCCCAAAAGGAGTCCAGGAAGATGGAATCTTTCTCCGCCACGATCTCAGGCCAGACCCAGTGGCTTGCAGAGCGAGCCCGCTCCCATATCGTCGCTCAGGGCCACCGCCAGCACCTGGCCCTGCTCCCTCAGAACCTGTCCCAGGCTGTGGCAGGCATATCTGTGCAACTCTGCGCCGCCCTCGGTCTCCCGGCTCCCCCCCCAGAAAGCGGTCGTAAAATCGCGCCGGTAGCAGACCCGATAGCCTGGTTCGCCAGCAGTGCAGCCCTGCTGCAGCGCCAGAACTCCCTACCGATGGCGGTCTTTTTCTGTTTCCTGAAGGGTCTGCGCCAGGGCTATCTGGAGCTTCTGCAGCAGGGACCTGTGAAGGCTGCCGCCGGGAAACGCGCCAGGAGCGTGCTGGAGGCCTACTTCGACCGGATGGAGCAGGCCTTTTGCGACGCCTGGTCCGGGCAGGGCAACGGGATCGCGGTGAGTAACGGGGAAATTAGGCTCAGAAAGGCGCACGAGGTGCTGGAAAGAAGGGTGATCGACCGGACCTGCGACCTCGCCGTCGCCAACGAGCAGCTCAAATGCGAGATCAAGATCCGCCTCAGGGTTGAAGAGGAGCTGAAGCTGGTCAAGGAGTTCATGACCGCCCTGCTGGAACACGCCCCCATTCCCATCGTCGCCACGGACCGGCAAAACGCCTACCAGCTGGTGAACCGGGCCTGGGAAGAGGCCACCGGCCTCACCCGGCAGGAGGTCATCGGGAAAACCAGCGGAGCGATCTTCACGCCCGAGGTCGCAGGCCAGATCAACGCCCGCAACCTCCAGGTGATCGAGGGGCGCCGGGCCTACACCTACGAGGAACTGATCAGCTCTGCCGGTGGTGAGCACCTGTACCACACGATCAAGTTCCCGCTGCTGGACCATCTGGGCGAGGTTGAGACGGTCGGATCGATCTCCATCGACATCACCGAGAAGACCTGCACCGAAAAAATGCTCCGGGAGAGCGAGGAAAGGTACCGGAACCTGGTGGAGCTCTCCACCAACGCGATCTACCTGGCCATCGACGGCAGGTACGTCTTCTCGAACCGGGCGGGAGTTCGGCTTTTGGGCGCCAGCACTCACCAGGAAATCGTCGGCCGCGCGGTGCTCGACTTCATCCATCCCGCCTTCGTGGACGCCGAAAGGGAGCGGATACGTACCCTTTTGGAGGACGGTATCACCCCGCCTGCCAAGGAAGAGAAGTACCTCCGGCTGGACGGTGCCGTGGTGGACGTGGACGTCGCGGCCATCCCCTTTACCTTCAAGGACCGCTCCGCCATCCTGATCCTCGCCCACGACATCACCGAACGGAAGAAACTGGAAGAAGAACTGGAGAAGAACGAGCGCTTCGAATCGATCGGCCTGCTGGCTGGCGGCATCGCCCACGACTTCAACAACCTGCTCTCTGCGATCCTCGGCAACATCTCCCTCTCCAAGCTGCTCACCCCTGAGGACGCGGAGATCTACCACCTGCTCGCTGAGGCTGAAAACGCCTCGCTGCGCGCCCGCGACCTGACCCGGCAGCTCCTGACTTTCGCCCGGGGCGGCGCGCCGGTCAAAAAGAGCGCCACCGTAGGCGAGTTGATCAAGGAGACCTGCGCCTTTGCGCTTAGGGGATCCAATGTCGGCTGCATCTTCGACATCCCGGGCGAACTCCCCACGGTGGAGGTGGACGCGGGCCAGATCAGCCAGGTGGTGCAAAACCTGGTAATGAACGCCGACCAGGCCATGCCGGAGGGGGGAACCATCACGGTGCTCTGCGAGGAGGTCGCCGCCGGAGAGGGGCTCCCGCCCCAGCTGACCGGGGAGCGCTACGTCCGGATCTCCATCAGGGACACCGGCCATGGTATCCAGCCGGACCACCTGAAGCGGATCTTCGACCCCTACTTCACCACCAAGCAAAAGGGGAGCGGCCTCGGGCTCACCACCGCCTTTTCCATCATCAAAAAGCATGACGGATGCATCGTGGCGGAGTCGGAAGCAGGCAAGGGAAGCGTGTTCCAGATCTACCTCCCCGCCTCCGACGCGCCGGCCGGGATTCCCTCCGGCCCGGCGCCACCCCCCTTTCTCGGCAAGGGAAAGGTGCTCTTCATGGACGACGAGGAGGCGGTCCGCTTCCTGGCGGGTCGCACCCTGCGCCGCATGGGGTTCGAAGTGGAGTTCGCCAAGGACGGCATGCAGGCGATCTCCCTCTACTCTGCCGCCCTGGCCGCGGGCGAGCGCTTCTGCGCGGTCATCATGGACCTTACCATACCCGGCGGCATGGGAGGGCGCGAGGCGGTGCAGCGCCTGCACCAGCTCGACCCCGGACTGCGTGCCTTCGTCTCGAGTGGTTATTCGGACGACCCGGTCATGGCGAACCCGATGAGCTACGGCTTTTGCGGGGTGATACCCAAACCATTCCTGTACGAGGAGATGGTGGCGGCGCTGCAGCAGGTCTTCGGCAAGCTGTGAGGCCCAGGCCGCGACCAAGGAGTTAAACCATGGAGCTTATAGACAGCCACTCCCACATCTACGGCAAAGAATTCGCCCAGGACCTACCCGAGATGCTGGAGCGGGCGAGCGCTGCCGGAGTCGGCACCATCATCGCGGTCGGGGCAGACCTGGAATCCAGCCGGGAGGCATGCCGGCTGGCCGAAGCCTACCACCGGATCTACTGCTCGGTCGGGATCCATCCCCACGATGCGGACCGGGTCACCGAGCCGTGCTACCAGGTGGTCCGCGACCTGGCCCGGGAGTGCGGCAAGGTGGTCGCCATCGGCGAGGTCGGCCTCGACTTCTACCGGGACCGCTCGGCACGCCCCGCCCAGGAGGAGGTGTTCCGGCGCTTCATCCGCCTGGCACGCGAACTGAAGCTCCCGCTCATCATCCATGACCGCGATGCCCACGAGCGGATCGTCGCCATCATGAGGGAGGAGGGGGCTGCCGAAGTCGGCGGGGTGCTGCACTGCTTCTCCGGCGATCTGCAGATGGCCCGGGACGTGATCGAGATGGGTTTTCGCATCTCCATTCCGGGGACCATTACCTACGCCTCCAACCAGGCGCTGCGCGAGGTGGTGCGGGGGGTGAAGATCGAGCAGCTCCTGGTGGAGACCGATTCCCCTTACCTCTCGCCGGTGCCGCACCGGGGCAAAAGGAACGAGCCGGCCTTCGTGCGCTTCGCCGCGGAGCGCATCGCCGAGCTTAAGGGGCTCTCCGCCGAGGACGTGGGGCGCATCACCTCCTTCAACGCGCGCCGGCTTTTCGGGATCCCCCAGCCAAACGAGGCGAGCACCGTCGCCTACAAGATCAGGAACTCCCTGTACCTGAACATCACCAACCGCTGCTCCAACCGCTGCACCTTCTGCCCCAAGTTCGACGAACTGACCGTCAAGGGGCATGAACTGAAGCTCGCGCACGAGCCGGTGCTCGCCGAGGTCCTTGCGGCTGTGGACGAGGCCGCCGATTTTGACGAGGTGGTGTTCTGCGGCTACGGCGAGCCGCTGATCAGGCTCGACCTGGTGCTGCAGGTGGCGGCCCATCTGAAAGGCCGGGGACTCAGGGTGAGGATCAACACGGATGGCCAGGCGAACCTGGTGCACCGCAGGAACATCCTTCCCGAGCTTGCCGGGCTGGTGGACGCGCTCTCGGTGAGCCTGAACGCGGCCGATCCCGAGACCTACGCCAGGCTCTGCAACACCCCCTTCGGCAGCGCCGGTTTTACCGGGGTGTGCGATTTCCTCCGGGAGGCGAAGCGCTACGTCCCGCAGGTGGTGGCAAGTGCCGTGGCCCTTCCTGGACTCGACCTGGGGCCGGTGCGGGCGCTGGCAGAGGAGCTGGGTGTGGAGTTTCGCGAGCGCGAGTACGCCGAGGTTGGCTGAGAACAGAAGTTGAGCTTGATTGGCAGAGGGAAACCGGCTAAAGCTTGGGTCAGGGTTGAGAAAAAACTGGGTAAGTCTCAGGTTCAAGTTGAGTAGATCCGGAAACAGGTTAAGCTTGAAGGGTCGATGCTGCAGTTTCTCAACCTTGTCCTGAACCTGAACCTTTCTGGTAGATGTTGTGCAGTTTACGACCTGAACCTCAACCTTAACCTCTTTACAGGTGTCTTCCATGCGACTTACCAGGAAAACCGTCCTCATTTCATCCCTTGCGCTGATCGTGCTGCTGGTCGCTTTTTTCCTGGCGCTCCCCCCGCTGGCGCGGCACGTTGCCATCCAGAAGATCGACGAGGCGACCGGCAGGAAGAGCGAGATCACCCGGATCTCCTTCAACCCGTTCACCCTGACTGCCGGCATTTCCGGCTTCCGGCTCTCGGAAATGGGGGGGGGCGGCACCTTTCTCTCCTTCAGCTCGGCGCGGCTTGCCTTAAGCCCGCTCTCGCTTCCCAAGCGCGCCTTCATCGTCACGGAAATAAAGATCGCTTCCCCGTACCTGCACGTGGTGCGGACAGCACCCAACAGCTTCAACTTCTCCGATCTTTTGACCGGCAAAAAGGAAACCAAACAAGGGGGAAGCTACCTCTTTTCCCTGAACAACATCACGCTCAGTGACGGCTCTCTCGATTTCCAGGATAAGGCGCTCGCCTCGGAGCGGGACCACCGGATCCGGGATCTCACCCTTGCCATCCCCTTTTTCAGCAACATCCCGTACCTGGCCGACCGCTATGTGAAGCCGCATTTCTCCGCGGTGGTGAACGGCACACCGGTCGCCCTGAACGGTAGGCTGAAACCTCTCACCCACTCGATCGAAGCCTCCATCGATTTGAAGGTGCAGGCGCTCGACCTCCCCTTTTACCTGGGCTACCTCCCCTTCCCGCTCCCGGTCAAGATCGAGTCGGGCAAACTCACCACGGCGCTGGAGTTCGGCTACCGGGTGGACCAGAAACTGGGACCCGAGGCAACCCTGGCGGGCTCCCTCGCCCTGGACCGGCTAGCCCTGCTTGAACCGGGTGGGGCACCCCTGGCGCAGCTACACCGGGCGGAACTCAAGATAAGAAACGCTGGACTTCTCACCAAACAGTTTGATCTCACCTCGCTCGAATTCGAAAAAGTGGAGATCTATGCGGCGCGGGATGCGACCGGGATCTGGAATTTCCAGAAGCTCGCCGGGTCCCGGGCCAAGGAGTCCCCGCAGGAGGAGGCGGCCCCTGCCCGCAAAAAAACCACCCTGCCCGCTGCGCCGCTTACCCTGAAACTGGCCAAGCTCTCCCTGGCAGGGGGGAAGGTCCACCTCTCGGACGCAACGCCGAGGGGGGGCTTCAAGTCCGATCTCGAGGACATCGATCTGAGCCTGAGCGATCTCTCCACCGTTTCCGGGAGCCGTGCTCCCTTCACCATGAAACTCGCCACGTCGCGCGGCGAAAAGGTCGCACTCAAGGGGGAACTGGTCCCCGACCCGCTGGAAGTCAAGGCAAGCCTGGCGCTGACCGGTATCCCCCTCAAGGACTACTACCCGTACCTTGCGGACACCCTGACCGCACCGATTACCGGGACCCTCGGGATTAACTCGGGGATACTCTTCAGCGCCGCGCAGGGGCTCGTGCTGGAAAAGACCGACCTCAAGGGAGAGAACCTTGCGGCGACCTTTGGCAAGGGCGAGGGATTCCGTCTCAGGGAGGCGCTGGTGAGCGGCATCGGCCTCCAGCTGAACCGGAAAAAGGCGCAGGTGGCGAGCATCGAGCTGAAGGGGGGTAACGTCATCCTGAGCCTGGAGGCGGACGGCACCTGCTCGGCTCAGCGACTTTTGCAGGTTAGTGCGGCAAAAACGGCGCCGCCTGCCCAAGGAAGAGGGAAGGGAGCGCTCAGAAGCAGGCAGGGAGCCCAGGGGAAAGAGGGAGCCGCGGAACCCTTCTCCTATCGGGTCGCCAAGGTCTCCGGGAGCGAGATCGGGATACGCTTCACCGACCGCAGCAAGGCGCAAGCGCCGCGCTTCGCGCTCTCCCGGCTAAGGTTCACCCTGGCGGGGATCGAGGGTCCCAAGCAGGGGCCGCTACCGTTCACCCTGGCTGCCGGCTACGGCGACAAGGGGAGCATCTCGGCGGGCGGCAGGGTCACCCCGGCGCCACTCAGACTCAACGGGAAACTGCAGCTGCAGAAGATCCCGTTGCGCGACTTCGACGCCTACCTCCCCGAGGGGACCGCCATCTTCCTCGCCGACGGAAACCTCGACACCAACCTCGCCATCAACCTGGAACAGGCCCAGTCCGGGCTCAAGGGGAGCTTCGGCGGCTCCCTCGGGGTGCGCTCCTTTTACTGCCAGGACACCGTGTTTAACCAGGACCTGCTCAAATGGGAGAGCCTGCAACTGGACCAGATACGCGGCACGCTCGCCCCGTTCTCGCTGGGGATCAAGGACGTCTCCCTCAGTAACTTCTATGCCCGTGTCATCGTCGAGCCGGATGGAACCCTGAACCTGCAGCATCTGATGCGGGAGGAAGCGGCAACAGCAGCCACGCCGCCACCCGGGCCGGCGCAGGGTGCCGCCCGGCCCGCCCCCAAGCAGGCGGCCGCTCCGGCACAGAGCGCCCCGTCAGCGCGGCCAGCCGCTCCGACCAAGGGCGCCGCTGCCGCGGTTCCGGCAACTGCGGGCACGGCCCCCGCCCAGCCAAGCCCGATCAAGATAGAAACGGTCACCCTGCAGGGGGGCACCCTCGACTTCAGCGACCGGCACCTGAAAAGCCCCTTTGACACCACCTTCTTCAACCTGGGCGGCAGGGTGAGCGGGCTCAGCTCCGAAGCAAACCACGCGGCCGACGTCGACCTCAGGGGAAACCTGGAAAACCACTCCCCGCTCTCGATCACCGGGGTCATCAACCCGCTACGCGGCGACCTCTTTCTCGACCTGAAGATCGCCTTCACCGACATCGAACTCTCCCCGTTCACCCCTTACGCCAACACCTATCTGGGGTACAGCATAGACAAAGGAAAACTTAACCTCGACCTCGCGTACAAGATCGACAAGAAGGCGCTCACCTCGCAGAACAAGGTCTTCATCGACCAGTTCACCTTCGGCAAACAGGTGGAGAGTGACAAGGCGACCAAGCTCCCGGTGCGACTCGCCATCGCGCTTCTCAAGGACCGCAAGGGGGAGATACATCTCGACCTGCCGGTAGTGGGACAGACCGACGATCCGAAATTCAGCGTCTGGAAGGTCGTGCTGCAGATACTGAAAAACCTCCTGGTGAAGGCGGCGACCTCCCCCTTCGCCCTGCTCGGCTCGATGTTCGGAGGGGGAGAGGACTTCAGCGCCGTTTCCTTTGCTCCCGGCTCGGACCGGATCAGCGCCGCGGACCAGGGGAAGCTCCTGAAACTTTCCCAAGTGCTGCATGACCGGCCCGCCTTGAACCTGGAGATCTCCGGCTTCGTGGATCGGGACAAGGACGCCGAGGGGTACCGTAACGAACAGCTTATGAAGAAGATGAAGGGGGAGAAATTCCGTGCCCTAGTGAAGGAGGGGAAGAATATTGCGGGGCAGACCCAGGAGGACGTTGAGCTCTCCCCCCAGGAATATTCGGTCTACCTGAAGGCGGTCTATGCCAAGGAGAAGTTCCCCAAACCCCGTAACGTGCTCGGCATTGCCAAGGATCTGCCGGACGCCGAGATGAAGAAGCTGATCCTCACCCACACCGTGGTGGGCGCCAACGAGCTGCAGGCGCTGGCGCGTGAGCGCGCCGAAGCGGTACGGGACTACCTGCTGAAAAGCGGCAAGCTCCCACCCGAGCGGCTCTTCGAGAAGAACACCGACATCTACCGCCCAGGCTCCAAGCAGGGAGTGAGCGCCAGCCGTGTCGAGTTCGGCGCGATCGTCAAATAGCACCCGGCTGAGGCCAAAGAACCCAAAGGACTCAACGGTTCGACGACTGATCGCCCAAGGTGAAGTAGAAGGTGGCGCCCTCTCCCGGTGCGCCAACCCCCCAGGCCGTGCCTCCCAGGCGCTGCACCATGTTTTGCACCATGGCAAGACCTAGGCCGTGCCCGGCGAAGGTCGAACTGTCGTGCAGCCTCTGAAACGGCGTAAAGAGCCGGTCGGCGAGGGCCATGTCGAACCCGTCGCCGTTGTCGCTGACGGAAAAGACCCCGTCACGCACTCCGAAGGAAATGACGCTGCACTCTTTGGCAGCGCTGTACTTGAAGGCGTTGCCGAGCAGGTTTTCCAGGATGCCGAGCAGCAGCGTCTGGTCACCAGTGACGATGACCCCCTCCTCGATCTGCAGCGTGACACTGCGTCTGGGGTCGGTCACCTTGAGATCCTCCAGGATGCGCCGGGCCATCCGGCTCAGGTCCACCGGCTCCCAGTTAAGCTGCAGCAGCCTCACCTGGGAGAAATCGAGCATCCTGTCCAGGGTCGCCTCCATCTGCTCCCCGCCGCGCATCATGGCGTCGAGGTACTCCCTTGCCGTCCCATCGAGGCGCTGCGCGTAGCCGTCGAGCAAAAGCTCGCCGTAGCCGTAAATCACCCTGAGCGGGGTCCGCAGATCATGGGAAACTGAATCGTAGAGAAATTCCAGTTCTTCATTGGCCCGGGAGAGCTCTGCCGTCCTGGCCTCCACCCGCCTCTCCAACTGATCGGAGGCCTTCCTGAGCTGTTCAGAGAGGTCCCGCTCGTTAGCAAGCCGCATGGCGTTCCTGATGGCGATCCCGATCACCGGGGCGACCCCCCGGATCAGCTCGAGATCGGTTTGCAACAGCTCGCCCTCCCGATGCCAGTCGTCCACCGCAAGGATGCCGAGGGATTCCCCCTCGCAGACGATCGGCGCGCAGATAAACGACTTCACTTCCAGAGAGCTGAAAAAGGCGAAGTTGGCCGGAGAAACCTCGGACGCTGCCTCGGCGTAATTTTTTACCAGCAGGTATTGCTGTTCGGTGAAACAGCGCAGAAAAAATCCGGGAAGGGGTGGTCCGTCCAGCGGGTGCTCCAGCCCCTCCAGAGCACGGTGATCCTTCGAAAGCAATCCGAAACTGCTCCTCAAAAGCAGTGCGCTCCGGTCGCCGTTGGCGAGCAGTATCACGCCCCGGCCGTAGTTGAGCCTCTTGCGCAGCACCTGGTTCACGCGGGAAAGGATCTCATCCAGATCGGTCCCGCTGGAGATGACTTCGCCTATCTCGTTGATCATCAAGGCGCTGTCGTAGTGCCCCTTGATCTGGCCGAGCAACATCTCACTGGAGGCGCGCATCCCTCCCATGGAGGCAAGCAGGGAGGTGCGCTCGATATGCTGGATCCAAACTACCAGAACCAGGTAGCACAGCACCGTGGCAAGTGACAGCATACCCGGAAGGGTGACGGGGGAAAACCAGGCCGCGGCAAACATCGCCGGAAGCAGCAGAAAAAAGGCGAGGCGGCGCATCAGGGTCAGGCGATCGGCGCCGGAGGCCTCCCAGGTTATGAGGTAGCGGCAGATCGCGTCTCCCTTGAAGACACACTCCTCGTGGCGGATCTCGGGGAGGCTGTAACCGAACATCAGGAATATCGCCTCGAAAAAACCGGTCCGGTTTTCGCATTGCCGGGGGTTTTCCCTGACCCCCTCCTCGAAGCTGACGGTGATCTCGAGCTCGCGCGGCCCGAGCTTACGGGTGACGTAGCTGGCGGAACGACTGAAATTGGCCGCGATCCTGCCGACCAGGGTGAAGACGTATTCCGGGCCGGCCAGACCCATCACGAAATCGCGCAGAAAACCGAGAAGGCCGGGGGAGGCGATGTAGCGCCCGGCCTCCCGTGCGATGCTCGGGTTGCCGCTTAAATGGACCAGCTTGTCATGGAAAAAATTGACCTGCCTCTGGCTGAACCAGTGCCCGGGATCATTTATTTCCTGCTCCTGCATCCCGGCATGGCGCAGCAGTTCGGGAATACTTACATAGAAGTATCTCTCTCTCAGCAGCTTCAGGTAGGATTTGAAGATCCTGCTGTTGTACAAGGGTGTATCGAGTGAGGATGTCGCCATGGTAACTCCCGGATCGCTGCAGGCCGTGGAATTCTACTGAGATCGGCAAGGTAAATCAACGACTTTATCGATTGTTTACCGTCCTCTAACATTACCTCCGTGTCGCGCGCCTGAAATGGGGACAGAGCGCCTTAACTTTATATTGCTGAAAACCGTTAAATAGCGTAATGAATGAGGATGGTTTGGCCGGGTGAGCCGCAGCCGCTGTGACCGACCTGGTTCTCGGGGTCCGGTGCGACCGGGCACATTTTTTGCATTAAAACATGCTATCAAAGCCGCTTCCGGTCCGACCTGCGGCCCGCACCGGACCAGTCACCCCGTTAAACTGGCTGTCAGGCATCATCCGTTTCCTGGAGTTTACGATCCGTGGAAAGAAAACTCGACATAGAACAGCTTGAAGAGTTGTTGTCGGCGATAAAGGACTCGGTCTCCTCCCTTGCCCCGTACAACCTTACGCTGTACCGCAGGACGGGGGATGAAGCTGCCGGTTCCGCGTCGTTTATCTGCTGTTGCTCACGGGTGCAGGACCCCGTCAGCAACGAGGTAGCGCGGCATTTTTTCGCCCGGGGACTGGAGGGGTATTTCGAAGAGGGGACTCCGGCGGTCTGCCGTTACGGTGGCGCCTTCTTCGGCTTTGTCGTCCCCTTCTCCCGTGGTAGTGACAATTTTTGTCTCGTCGGTGACGGAGTTCGGGACATCTCGATCGATCTCTGGCAACTTGCCGCGATTTCGCGTAAGGGAGGCGCCGATGTCTTTTCGCTGTTTCCCCACGTGGAAACACTAGGTACTGCGACGGTACGCGAGGTGGAAAACGTCGCCCGTGCCGTGGCGCGGGAACTCGGCAGGGTGAACGCGCGCCTGCAACAGGTACGTGAAATAGCAGAACCACAGCGCAACCATGCCGAGCCGAGCGCTGCGGGGCACTGCGACCCGGCCCCCCCCGACCCGATGCGCACCGATGGTCGCCTCGCCGAGATCGCGGTCTTTCTGGAGCAGGTAGACCGTACCCGCACCCTGACCGAAACCATCGCCATCTGCTGCGAGACGCTCGGCTCGCTGGTCTGCGCCCCGAAAGTCGCCATTGCGCTACGCGAAACAGACGGCATGTCATTTGCCGTATCCGGGCTCTGGGGGCTTCCCGACGAGCTCGGCAGCATCCCCGCGGCAGCGCTCGACACCTTTTTGTCCCGTGACAAGGTGAAGACCACGGTGCTGTTCGACGCCCAAATGCGGGCCGCTCTTCCCGCGCTACGGGCGACCCTGGCCACCTCGTTCCCGCTAGAATCCCGGGGCGAGCGGCTTGGTTTTCTTGTCATCATCGATTCCGACCTCAGCCCGGGCGACCTGCTGGTCGTCTCCCTGCTGGTCCACGGGGTGGCGTCCCGGATGGCGCAGCTCTTGAAGGAGGCGGAGCAGGCTCGCCTGAGCTCCCTTTCGGGGCGACTGCTTTCGCTCACCAACACGCTGCTCCATGTGGGCTCCAAGGACGAACTCTACAAAACCATCCTTGAGATAGCTGCGGACCTCCTGGGAGCCGCCCAGGGGTCGATCATGCTGATCGACAAGAACGGCGAGACCATGCACATCGTCTTCACCAAGGGGATGACCCTGCATATCGCCCAGTGCCTTCCGATGAAAGTCGGCAAGGGGATCGCCGGGAGGGTTGCCCAATCCGGGCAGCCGCTGCTGGTCAACGACGTCGAGAAGGACACCCGGGTCGCCATGATCAACCGCCCCCGCTTCAAGTCCAAGGCGCTCATCTGCATTCCCCTGAAGCTCAAGGAAAAGATCATCGGCGTTTTGAACCTCTCGGACAAGGCGGACCTCGCTCCCTTCACCGATTCCGATCTGCAGCTTTTGACCTCCTTTGCCAACCTGGCATCCCTCATGATCGAGCGCACCCTGGTGCTGGAGGAATCGGTCCGCTTCGAACAGCTCTCGGTCACCGATTCGCTCACCGGCCTCTACAACCGCCGCTTCCTGAAAAGCCGCATCGAGGAGGAGTTGAACCGCAGCAACCACCAGGGTCTGAGCCTTACCATACTGTTCATCGACCTCGACTTCTTCAAGAACTACAACGACGTCTGCGGTCACCTGGCCGGTGACGAGGCCCTCAGGAGAACGGCGGCCATCATCCAGGCTTCACTTAGGGAAATGGACACTGTGGCGCGCTACGGAGGTGAGGAATTCTGCGCCCTGCTCCCCGGCACCTCCAAAGCCGAGGCGCTGCTGGTGGCCGAGCGCATCAGGAGCGAGATCGAGGGCGAGAAGTTCACCGGAGAGGAGAGTCTCCCCCAGGGGAAGCTTACCGCGAGCTTCGGGGTAGCCTCCTTTCCTGAGGACGGCCGCACCTACACCTCCCTGATCCATGCCTCCGACATAGCCCTTTACCAAGCGAAGGCCAACGGCCGCAACCGCGTGGTCCTGGCCCACACCTCGCAAGGGGAAGGACCGAAGACCGCCCCCCCAGCTGCCCCTGCCCCACCTGCACCTCAGGCAACCCTGGTTGGCCAGGCTGCGCCTGCTGCGGCCACGGCGAGAACCTTTGATTTCAACTCCTACCTTGAAGCGACCGAATCGATGCGTCACAAGGGTTAGCCGGTTAGCCGAACCCGGTTGCGCCCCGACGTTCACGAAATCCCACCTTGACACCCTTTTCCACGGCACGCCCACTGCTTCTGGCACTCCCCACCCGACCTCCCATTTAATATTTTTAAATATTTGATAATAACCAAAAATAATCAACCTTATTGCACACCGCCACCTCATAAGGAGTGGTACGTTCAATAGTTACGGATACAGTAGCTCTATTACCCCACCAGACGCACGGTATTTCATTGTTTTATTTTAATTTTCATTAATCCTATATTCCACATTGTCACCCTAGCCCGTATGTCAACCTTTTGGGATTCAATAGTCGCTGAAAGACCGACAAGGTAACTTGAGCACTTTGCCTTGTTGTCCTGCTCCGACGGGCATTAATTTGTGATGAAAAATCCTAATTTTTATGTTACTAGTGGTAAGCGAATTTTTCTGACAACGGCTCTTGTAATTCGATATGATTCATGTAATCGGGACGTCGTTTAATCCAATTACGTGCGCCGAGTTGGATTGGCAGAATCAATCGGGGATTATCCATGGAAAGTGCACGGAAAATACTGCAGTTTATCCGGCCCGGAACTATCATTGAGTTCCCCCACGACAATGAAAAGGAAATCAACAGGAGTAAGCTCATCAACCGGCTTAACTACCTCAACTTCCAAGACGGCTCCCTGCTGGTCAACTTCAAGCATACCAGGTACTCCCGAACAGTTTCACTGGAAGCAAAACCGAGCCCCTGCCAGGACGACCTGCTCGAGTGCACCTGGGTCGAACCTTCTGAAGTGCTGCTGAAAACCAAATTCTCCCAGTTTGAAAACATCTTCGTCATCGACGGCTACAAACTGGTGGTGGTAGCCCCCACCATGCTGGAACTAACCGAGCGCGGCATATCGTTCAGGCTTCCGGAGACCTGCCGGGAGGTGTGCTACCGCAAGGTGCGCAGACACCTGAGCGAGGGTGTGAGCGCACAGATGATGCAGAACAGTGCCATCTTCGAGGGGACCCTGCTCGACTTCAATGCCGTTTCGTTCCGCGTCGAGGTGCAGACCAAGCCGCCACAGACCTTTGGCTGGATAGACCCCGACCTCCCGGTGAACGTGATCTTTTCCGGCGAGAGCAGCGCCTACTATTCCGGGGAGTGCCGCATCATCAAGCAGAACACCGGACAGAAGGTACGCACCTATGTGCTGGAACCGGTCCGTCTGCAAAAACCGAGGTTCAAACCGAAAACTTTCCGCAGCGGCCGCCAGCACCTGGTCCCCTCACCCAACATCTATTTCACACACCCTTTCACCGGCGGGCAGGTCGACCTGAAGGTGGTCGACGTTTCGGGAGGCGGATTTTCGGTGGTTGAAGACGCCAGCAACTCCGTGCTCTTGCCCGGCATGATCATCGACTCCCTTGAACTCAGCTTCGCGAACAGCTTTTCCTCCAACTGCCAGGCACAGGTGGTGTACCGCCATCCCATCGAGGGGGATCCGAACTCGGTGGTCTGCGGCCTCTCCATTCTCGACATGGATGTCCAGGACCACGTACGTCTGCTCGCCCTCATCTACCAGGTGAACGAGAGGAACTCCTACCTCTGCAACAAGGTCGACATGGACCAGCTTTGGCAGTTCTTTTTCGAGACCGGCTTCATCTATCCCGAGAAATACGGCCACATCAAGGAGAACAAGGAGAAATACCGGGAACTCTACGAGAAGCTCTACACCCAGAATCCGCGCATCGCGCGGCATTTCATCTACCAGGAAAGAAGCACGATCCTGGGGCACATGGCGACGGTCCGCTTCTTCGAAAACTCCTGGCTGATACACCACCACGCCGCCTCCAAGGGGGAGTCGAACCGTGCCGGCCTGGCCGTGCTGAACCTGATCAGCAAGTTCATCAACGACTCCCACCGGCTCTACTCCATTCATATGAACCAGGTGTTCTGCTATTACCGCCCGGAAAACCGGTTTCCCCACAAGGTGTTCGGCGGTGCGGCCCGGCACATCAACGAATCCAAGGCCTGTTCCCTGGATCGGATGGCCTACCTGCACGTGCACCGGGAGTTCAACAGCCTGCTCAGGATGTCAGAGGCCTGGGGACTTACCGCGACCGTGAAGGCCGACCTACAGGAACTGGAAAGTTTTTACGAAGACAACTCCGGCGGGCTGATGATCGACGCCCTCGACCTCGAGTCGAGCATGCTGGAGGAAGGCGACCTGGCCCGGGAATACGCCGCGATCGGCTTTAAGAGGGAGCGCCACCTCTTCTCGCTCAAGCACAACGGCAGCCTGGTCGCCGTATTCATGATCAACTTTTCCGACATCGGTCTGAACATGTCGGACCTCACCAATTGCGTGAACGTCTTCGTCCTGGACTCGGAAGAGTTGACCCGGAATAACCTGAGTCTCGCGCTCTCCATCCTGTTCATCCGTTTCAACCAGGAGTCCATGCCGGTTCTGATCTACCCGCTCAGCTATGCGGAAACCCAGCAGATCTCCTACGAGAGGACCTACACCCTTTGGGTACTGAGCATGCTGCACACGGACAAATGCTGGGCATTTTTTGATCGTCTACTGAAGTCAGTAAAATCCTAGACGACAAACACAATCAGGATTTCAGCCATGGAAGAAACGGCGAAAGACAAGCCTCTCTATAACAGCAGGATCATCGACACCTTCATCAAGCTCATCAAGAGCAAGTACCCCTATGTAAGTGTCGCGGAGCTGCTGGAGGTCTCCGGGATGAAGCCCTACGAGGTCGCCGACCAGGGGCACTGGTTCACCCAGGCCCAGGTGAATGCCTTCCATGAACGCGCCAGCAGGCTGACCGGCAACCCCAACATAGCCCGCGAGGCTGGGAGGTACGCGGCCTCCCCCGATGCAAGCGGCGTGATGCGCCAGTACGTGCTGGGCATGGTGGGGCCTGCCAAGGTCTACGAACTCATCAACAAGACCACGGTGAACTTCACCCGCTCCTCAGTCTACGAATCGCGGAAAATCTCGCCCAACCGGATCGAGATCACCGTCACCCCGAAGCCCGGGGTCCAGGAAATGCCGTTTCAGTGCGACAACAGGGCCGGATTCCTGGAAGCCGCCGGCATGGTGTTCTCCAACAAGCTCCCCCACATCGAACATCCGGAATGCATGTTCAAAGGGAGCACCTGCTGCCGCTACCTGATTTCCTGGGAAAAAACCCAGCTCTCCACCTGGGAGCTGAGCCGAAACGCCCTCAGTGCCCTGATCGCCATCCTGGCCAGCATTTCCCTCATCTTCAACCCGCTGGTGGCTCTGCAGGCCACAGCTCCCGTCTCGATACTGATCGTCCTGGTGCTGCTCGTTTTGAGGCTGAAACACGAGAAGGAGTCCCTGCACGAGAGGCTGGACAACTTCAACGATTCCAGTGACAAGCTGCTGGAGCAGATCGGCCTGAACTACAACAACGCCCAGGTGACCAACGAGATCGGCCAGGCGATCAGCCGCCAGACCAATATCGACGACATCCTGGCCAGCGTCACCATGGTGCTGGGCAAGCGCCTCGACTACGACCGGGGCCTGATCCTGCTGGCGAACCAGACCCACAGCAAACTGGTATTCCGCGCGGGATTCGGCTATCCAGAAGAGGCGATCAACACCCTCACCAAGACCACCTTCCACCTGAACCGGCCCGAGTCCCAAGGGGTGTTCGTCGTCTGCATGCGCGAGCAGAAGCCGTTTCTCGTCAATGACATCAACGACCTGGACAGCCACCTTTCGCTCAGGAGCCTGGAGTTTTCCCGCAAACTCGGTTCCCAGTCCTTCATCTGCTGCCCGATCATCTGCGAGGGGGAGTCGATCGGCATCCTCGCCGTCGACAACCTGAAGTCGAAGAGGCCGCTGTTGCAAAGCGACATAAACCTCCTGATGGGGATCGCACCGGTGATCGGGATCAGCATTCACAACGCGAACCTGCTCGAGGCGAAATTCAGCCAGTTCAGCTCGTTTCTGAAGGTCATGGCGGCTTCCATCGACGCCAGGGACCCGCTCACGGCCGGCCACTCGGAAAAGGTCACCCAGTACTCGGTGGAGATCTGCAACCAGTTGGGATTGGGCCCCGCCGACTGCGAGTCGATCCGGGTGGCGGCTCTTTTGCACGATTACGGCAAAATAGGGGTGCCGGACGCCATCCTGAAGAAAAACGGCAGGCTCTCCGACATGGAATACGAGATCGTCAAGACGCACTGCTACAAGACCCGCGACATCCTCGATCAGGTCAACTTTGAGGGGATCTACCGGCAGGTGCCGGAAATCGCCGGCAGCCATCACGAAAAGATCGACGGCACCGGCTATCCGCGGGGGTTAAAAGGGAAGGACATCCCGCTCGGGGCAAAGATCATCGCCGTCGCCGATTTCTTCGAGGCGGTCACCTCGATGCGGCACTACCGGGATCCCATGCCCCTGAATGCGGCCTTCCGGCTCCTAAGAGAGGGGAGCGGCACCCATTTCGACAAGAAGATAGTGGAGGCACTGATAGGCTGCCGCACCCGCGCGGCAGCCGAGGAGGCGCAGCTGGAAAATAGTCAGGAGGCGTGCGGCTTGCGCCCGCAGCAGGAGATGAGGGGCGTATAGGTAAAGCGGCGGGGGCTGCTGAAAAAGTTCCGGAATTCCTCCTGGAATTCCGTGAAGCCCCCCTCGTACTCTTCAAAATTGTAGTGCCGCGCGGCGACCTCGACCTTCTTGGTCCAGTTGAAGTCGTCGACCTGCTTCAGCTTGCCGAAGATCTGGTGGTGTGCCTCGACTTTCACATCGATATCCTGGTAGCCCAAGTCGTAGAGAAACGAATAGAGCTTGCGCCCGACATAGGGATCGAAGTTTTCCTTCTCCTCGACGTTTTTCATGATGGCCGCCACTGCCCGCTCCAAGCGGGGCGAATGGCCAAAGTGGCTGAGGCAGTTGTAGTCGAGGTCGATCAGGCAGAGCGTGCCACCGGGTTTCAGGATGCGTGAGACGTTGCGGACCAGATCGAACCCGTCCGAGAGGTGGTATTCCAGCAGGAACCTGACCCAGGCGAAGTCAAACTGGCCCAGATCCTCCAGCGGCTGCAAAAGGTCGCGCTGCGCGAAAGCGACCGATCTGCTGCCGTAATTCTTCAGTGCGAAGGCGGTCCTCTCCTGGGAAAGATCGATCCCCAGAGCGCTGCCGCCCGGCTGCACCAGTTCGTTGAGCATGTGCGTGGTCTTGCCCGGGCCGCAGCCGATGTCGATCACCCGCATCCCCGGGGCAATGCCCGCCCAGATGGCCTGGTGCACCAGAGTGTCGTTGTCGGTTTTTATCACCAGGCGCTTCGATTCTTCAGAGTTCTCCATTAGATAATTTGAAGATTGCATACCGATTGGCTCCAATTGACTGTTAAAAGAAATGCACGAACAGGTATTAGCACATTTTCTTGTATTAAGCAACGATGTCTTTCGGTGAGTCGGAGTTCAAGTGATTGTAATTGTTAGCAGACACATGACTCTACCCGAGCCTTTACAGCAGGACTTCGATGTGGTATGAAGAGTCAGCCCCCCTTTTGGAGGGAAAAGCGCTTATTCTCATGTCTATTACCGACAGAAGGCCGACCAGACCCTCAGGTATGTTTTAGTCAAGACATGCCGTACTGCAGTACACCACTGATCGATCCATACAACTGAGTATAAATTTGCAGATTATTTCAAGGAGGCGGTTATGAATTTCAGGAAGGTGCTGGTTGCGGCGCTGCTGGCACCGACAATCTCCCTGGGGAGCGGCGCGCTGTCGAGCGTACATGCTGCAGGGTACGCGGTATTCACCCAAGGGGCTGCCGCCCTTGGGCAAGGGAACGCGGTTACCGCGCATACCCAGAGCCCGAGTACGATCTTTTACAATCCAGCCCTGATGAACAGTCTGGACGGCACCCGGGTCGAGATCGGAACCACTGCGCTCCTCGTCCACCGCGATTTTGACAGCGACCAGGCCGGCCAGTCCACCTCGAACGATGCCGACTTTTTCCCGAGCACCTTCTACGCCACCCACAAGTTCAACGACAGCCTGAGCGCGGGACTCGGCGTCTTCAACCCGTTTGGCCTCGGCACGGAGTGGAACGACAACTGGGAAGGGAGATACCTGGCGACCAAGTCGGATCTGACAACCTACAACATAAACCCGGTACTGTCCTATCAGATCATCCCCGGGCTCTCAGTCGCGGCGGGTGTTGACGTTATTTTTCTCAATGCGACCCTGGAAAACGAATTCCCTTCCGCACTGGTGGCGCCACTGGGTTTTCCTTCTGGTTACGATATCGGACAAAAATTCAGGGGGAGTGGCACAGGGGTCGGCTACAATGCGGCTTTCGCCTACGACCTGGCCAGGGACCTGACACTGGGAGCTTCCTATCGCAGCGAAGTCAAGGTCCATGTCACGGGGGATGCCACCTTTTCCAGCGCTGTTTTGCCGGTCGGTGTGCTCAACAGTGGCGGGAAAACCGACATCACCCTGCCACAGCAGGTTACCGCTGCCCTCTGCTACAAAGGGATCAACGCATTGACCCTCGAGGCCGGAATGCGCTGGGAGGGGTGGTCCTCCTTCGACAAACTCTCCATAGCTCTTGATAACGGACAGACCCAGACGACGCCGCGCGATTGGAGAGACAGTTGGGGGCTCAACCTGGGAGGAAGGTACCAGTTGAACGACACCGTGGCACTTTTAGGTGGCTACGTTTACGGCAACAGCTCCGTCCCCGACAGCACCTTCGATCCGTCGATTCCCGATGCCGCCACCCATGTATTTTGTCTCGGTACCGACATGAACTATCAGCGGTTCAACGTTGCCTTCGCCTATGCCTACCAGTTGTACGAGAACAGAACCAAGGGATCTCAAAGCGTGACGTACCCGATTGCCGACGGCACGTATAAAAGCGATGCTCACCTGCTCGCGCTGAGCCTCGGGTACAAGTTCTAAATCCTCTCCCCTTTCCCGCTGCCGCTCCCTCCGAAGGGAGCGGCAGCAAGCCCACCCAGCAACCGGGGAGTCCCCGCCTTATGAGCGAAAAAACCCGCTGGCTCCTGACGCTCTGCCTGGTGCAGCTCTTCATCATGATAGTGTTCATCAACTACTCGGCGGTGCTCCCCCAACTGAAGGACGAGTGGGGCATGAACAACGCCATGGCCGGCTCCATCCTCTCCGTCTACCAGCTGGGATACATCGCCTCCGGCGTGATTCTGAGCGCCCTCACCGACCGGCTCAACACTCGCAACATCTTCATCATCTCGGCGCTTTGGTCGGGATGCGCCAACCTGCTCTTCGCACTCTACGCCCACGACTACACCAGCGCCCTGGTCCTGAGGGCTCTAACCGGCATAGGCATGGGGGGGACCTACATGCCGGGGATCAAGCTGGTCGCCGAGCGCTTTACGCCCAACGAGCGCGGCCGCGCCATCGGGGTCTACGTGGGCTCCCTCATGCTGGGGGCCTCGCTCTCCCTGGCCTGCACCGGATGGCTCTCCTCGCTTTTCGGCTGGCGCAGCGCCTTCATCGCCGGATCAGCCTGCGTCTTTCTGGGGACCGCCCTCTCCCTGCTCTTGTTCCGGGGCTACCGTCCCAGCTTCCACGAGAGGGGCACCGCCAGAAAAGGGATGGCCGCCGAGACCCTGGGCAACCGCTCCGCCCTGTTGATGATCTTCGGTTACGCCTCGCACATGTGGGAGATGTACGGCATGCGCGGCTGGATCGCCCCGTTTTTCACAGCCTCGCTGCTAGCCCACGGCGTGGCGCGCGGGGTGGCGCCCGGCTGGGCTGCCAGCGCCGCTGCCCTGGTGATCGGTGTGGGTACCTTCTCGACCGCGCTCACCGGGTCGCTGTCGGACCGGCTGGGGAGGACCAGGACCATCTCGATCGTCATGGCGGCCAGCGCCTGTTGCTCCTTTGGATTCGGCTGGCTGATCAACTGCCACCCGGCCTATTCCCTGGGGTTTGGACTTGTCTACGGGTTCCTGGTTTCCGCCGAATCTCCGGTCTTCTCCACCGCTCTGACCGAACTGGTCAGCCCCGCCTACCTGGGCGCCGCCATGGGGATGCAGTCCCTGATCGGCTATTCGTTCGCCATGGTTTCCCCGACCGTTTTCGGCTGGGCACTGGATCTCACCCACAGTTTTAGGCCCTGGAGAGGTTTTTCCGTGGACTGGGGGATAGCGTTCGCGACGGCGGGGCTTGGCGGGGTGGCGGGACCGGTCTTCATGTATCTGCTGCGGCGCCTGCCCGAGAGCGAGCGGATGGCCGGGGGCAGGAGGTAGCTGCAGCTAATCTTCCTGTTTTAGCTGGTTCGGAGCACGTGGCATCTCCCTCACCCCTGCCCCTCTCCCTGAGGGCGAGGGGTTACTACTCAACACCTTAACAAATCAACTGTTTTCACGCTTCTTTCCCGGCAACAGGTACTGTCCCACCCAGTTGTTGGCAAACTGATTGGCGATGCGGCCGCTTCGGTCCCCCTTTTTCTGCGACCAGAGGATGGCCGCCTGCTCGCAGGCGAAGTCCCAGGGGACCTCGGCGGCGTGGCGCGCGGCGAGCTTCCCGACCCACTGGCGCACCACTTCCAGGTACTGGTCCTGGCTGAAGGGATGAAAGGCGACCCAGATGCCGAACCTGCCGGAGAGCGATATCTTCTCCTCCACGGACTCACCGTGGTGGATCTCCCCCTCCACCATCATGGCACCCTTGTTGTCGCTTTCGTACTCGGGGATGAGATGACGCCTGTTGGAGGTGACGTAGATGAGCATGTTCTCCGGCGGCGCGTACACCGAGCCGTCCAGGGCGCTCTTCAGCATCTTGTAGCTCGACTCCCCGACCTCGAAGGAGACGTCGTCCGAGAAGATGATGAACCGGTAGGGTTCGAGCTTCAAACGGTCCACCATGTCAGGCAGGTGGACCAGATCGTCCTTGTCCACTTGGATCACACGAAGCCCTTCGCCGGCATAGCGCCGAAGCAGTGCCCGCACCAGGGAGGACTTGCCGGTCCCCCTGGTGCCCCAGAGCAGGGCGTTGTTGGCGGGGAGGCCGGCCAGGAACTGTCTGGTGTTTTCCTCGACGATGCGTTTTTGTTTTTCTATGCCGAGCAGGTCCTCCAGGCCAATCCCCTCGATGCTGTCAACCGGCTCCAGGAACCCGGCAAAGGAGTGGCGTTTCCAGTTGGCCGCATGGCAGACGCTCCAGTCGATCCCGGGAACCGGCTTGGGGAGCAGAAACTCGGCAGCTTCGAGAACTCTTTTCAACTGACTGACAAGTTCGGCATCAAGTTCCACGGCACACCCCTTTGTTGAGTCGTTGAGTCACTTAATCTGGGCGTATTTGGGATCTATTTCGCGAATCAGATCGTCATAAGCCACCAGCGCCTTGATCAGAGGGGCATCTTTCTGCACGGTCTCCTCGAAGCGCTTAAATTTGCCATTGAAAGCCAGAGCCCTGTTCCTTAGAGTTGTGGTGCTCTCCGAAAGGTAGCTCTTTTCAACCTTGGCGTCACCGCTCTTAACCAGTGACTTGGTCTTCATCCAGTATTCGTCAGTGGAGCCCATGTAGTGGTTCAGGCTCTCCAGGAAGGAGAGTGACGAGGCGGAGAGCTCGGCGGTGGTGGTCAGCCTCTCCTTAACTTCGGCCATCTCCTTAAGAAGGACTTGGTCGGCGAAACGGACCAGTTCGGACACCTCCCGGGAGCTCACCCCACTGGCCGGATCGAGTTCATCGGCCCGGGCCAGGAACTGCAGGGAAGAGGCAAGGTAGTTGTTGATGGAGACCGACGCGGCACCAAGTGACAGAGCGGCATTGGAAACGAACTTCGTGAACAGGGACGCCTGCCCCGCGTAGGGGATGGGCAGCACCTTGGCGAACCCGGCGGCGACAGACCCCGCCGACAGGTACTTGGAGTACCCCGCTATGTTGGTCGACATCCACTTCACGTACCCCCCGAAATCGGCCATCCCCTGCCTCTGGAGCCGGATGTCGGCGGCGACGTCCTTGAGCCTCCTGCAGTTTTTGGCGGCAAGCGTGGCTGAACTGATGCTGCGCCCTTCCAGGGTTTTGAGCTTTTCCTGCAGCAGGGCGTTTTCTCTGGCCAGAGCTACGACGGCAGCCTCGGCGGGCCTTTCCGGAGCAGATACCGTGGGGAGCGGCGCGATAGCAGGGACCGGGGCGAGCGACTTGATCGGCACAGTCACTGCTGGGATCTGTTCAACTACCGGGGGCGGAGAAACCGTCCCGGGTGCCGGTGCGGGTGCAGGGAAGGCAACTTCTGCCGCTACGGCCCCGGGCATACTAGTCGCCGCCAGGGCGATAGCGGCAATAACGTATCGTAGCTTCAAGGACTCCTCCAGAGATTTCAATGAGACAAACAGAGCTAACATACCGTAATCCTGGCCACGGTACAAGGTCAAATAAGACGCATAAAAAAAGGCCGCGCCTAAAAAGATGGCGCGGCCCAACTGCTGCACGTGGTTGTTCTGAGCTCCCAGGGACCGCCTACTTCTCCCGGTAAAGGATCCGGTAGCTGAAGCTCTTCGGCTCGTAAAAGTCGATCGCCCGACCGCCCACTTCAGCATAGGGGTAACCGAAGGTGTTCAGAGGCGCCCCTGCCTGCGGAGGATTCAGGACCAGATCCCGCCCAGAGGCCACCTTAAAGCGGAAGGCGTCAATCCCGCCCCAAAAGTAGTCGCGATACTCGCGGGTCTTGGCGTCGGACAACTGCAGCTTCTCGACCAGCATCGCCTTCCTGACGTCAGCCGGATCTACCGTCACCCAGCCGAAACCGGGGAGAAAGAACTCGACCCAGCAGTGTTGCCAGGTGGTGACGTCCTCTTCGGCCTTCTTCCCGAGTCTCACGCCGAACACCTCGCGCGCCGGCACCCCGGCCGCACGGGCGAGAGCGATGTAGACCGAGGAGATGTCGGTGCATTTGCCGCCCGGCTTCTTCAACAGCTCGCAGACATCCCCCTTGCCGCAACCGCGGGTATCCGGATCGCGGTACATGTTTTCGCAGGTCCAGTCGTAGATCGCTTTCGCCTTCTCCAGCACCGTCTTTTTTCCCTTGGTGATCTTTCCGGAAAGTTTTTTCACCTCGCCGTCGGTGGGACCAATGGAGGTAGGTTTGAGGAACTCCGCATAGTCGCCCCTGTTCCAGGGGGGCTCAACGGTCGGCAGGTTTTTCAACTGGATCTCCTGCCGCTCCACGGCAAAAGAGTAGGTCAGTTTGCGGCTCGGCGCATCCTTGTCCCAACGGGCGAAAAGGATCGGGGTGCCGTTGACCTGGTCGGTGTAGACCGCGGAGGAGGCGAAATCCCCGGCAATCTTCACGTCGCTCACCGACTGGTACCGGTCCGAAACGGAGTAGGGAATCCAGAGCTTGGTCTCCTTGCCGGCCTCCTGTTTGGAGAGATCGACCTCGACAGTGACGATCCCGCTGCGGCTTTTGGCCCAGGCGGCAGGAGCAAGGGCGAGCGACAGTGCGACAAACGACAAAAGAATTTTTTCCATGGGCCGGCTCCTATCAGTTCTCAGGGTATCTGAATATTGGGATAAAGTTGAACTATCTAGGTGGTTTAACTGTTATCATCTCAAGAAACGCCTCAATCCTCACCTTCAGCTGTTCGCTGTCGGATTCGGAATAGTCGGTCTCTATCTGCATGAAGGGGACCTGTGCCCCGGCCTGCAGATGCCTTTTCAGTGACAACGATTCGATGTTGTAGCCATGGCACCCCTGCCAGGTGAGGTCGATGACACCATCTGCCTGAAAATCCTGCACCAGCCGGGATACCAGTTCCAGGCGACCGCTGTTGGGGGACATGCAGGAGCAGGGAATCCTCAGGTACTTCTCGGCGATGGCGCGCAGCGGATCGATGGTCACCTCGACCGGATCGACCTTCTTGTACCCGCCGCAGCTCTCGAAGCAGACGACGCTCCCGCCGCACTCCTCAACGATCCGCACCACCTTGTCCGAACCGAGACCGACCGGCACCCCGGTCAAAAGGATGCGCGGGGCGCCGGCGTTGAAAGGTGACACCCCCCGGTCGCTTAACTCCAGGAGTTCACCGGTCAGCCGGTCCAAAAGCTCGACCGCCTCGCGCTTGTCCACGGAAAAACCGCGGTTGTGCAGCACGGTCAAGAGGTCCATGCCGCTTATGGGAGAGGGACGCCTCATGCAGACGTCCTGCAGCGCCTGCAGCGACCTGCGCTCCTCGTTCAGGAGCAAAACCGCTTCGGATAGCTTGGCCGGTGTGATCTCCACGTCAAACTCCGCCTCCAGGCGGGCGATCAGCCGCTCAAGCTCCGCGCGCCAGTAGGCGAGTGCGGCTCCGTCCTGCACCTGGGGCAGTTGCATCAGGTGCAGCGGCTTCAGTTCGCCCAGCAGTTCGTACATCTTCTTCTTGCCGTCGCAGGTCGTCTCGGCCAGCAGCAGGTCGGCGAAATGAAAGTACGGGCAAGTGTCGGTGATCGCAAAACCGTAGCTCGATTTGATCAGGGGGCAGAGGGCGCGCGGCAGCACCTTTTCGGCAGCGTGGATCGGGGTCTGGCTGGTGCCGCACAAGGAGACGGGAATGGCCCCCGCGGCGACGATCAGCTCGGCCGGCGAATAGAGGCAGTAGGTGCCGACCACCTTCTTGCCGCCATCTTTGGCATTTTTCAAAGCCAGGATGTTACGCTCCCTAAGGTTAGCGATCTCGGCAAAGGTTGCAGCTTTGGTCATCTGGAACACCTCTGAAAGAGCGTTATTGTTGGAACCCGAGCAGCGCCGCACCCAGCGCCCCCACCAGCTGCGGCTGCTGGGGCAGAAAAAGGGAAACCCCAAGACCGGAGCCAATGGCGCGGCAAATCTCCGGGTTAAGTGCAACGCCGCCGCTGAAGGTGACCTTGTCGCTCAGGGGGACCCGCCCGGCAAGTCCCTGGATCCGGCTCGCGATCGACTGGAAAATGCCGGCGGCGATCCGCCCCTTAGGCACTCCGCGCGCCAAAAGGCCGATGATCTCGGACTCGGCGAAGACGGTGCACATGCTGGAGATCTGGACCGGATCGACTCCTACGGCAATCGCTCCCAGTTCCTCGAGGGTGGCATCGAGCACTCCGGCCATCACCTGCAGAAAACGGCCGGTGCCCGCTGCGCACTTGTCGTTCATGATGAAATCGGCGACCCCGCCCTGATCGTTCAGGGCGATCACCTTGCTGTCCTGGCCGCCGATATCGACAACGGTGCGGGTCTCCGGGAAGAGGTGGAAGGCGCCGCGCGCATGGCAGGTGATCTCGGTTACCCTCCTGTCGAAGATGGGGAGCGAGACCCGGCCATAGCCGGTTCCCACGATGCAGCGCACGGCACTCTGCGCAAGCCCGGAGCGGTCGAGAGCCTGGCGGTAGGCTGAAAGACCCGCTTCTTTGGGATCCCAACCGGTTGGCACCATGGCGCTTCCCCTTACCTTCCCGTCGAAGAGTACCGCCTTGGTTGCCGTGGAACCTATGTCAATGCCGACCGTTAGCATCTTTCTCCTCGTTCCGGCACCGGTAAGCACACGCTTACCCTGTTACCTGCCCACTCCCGTACTACGCTGTGCGGACGTCCTCCAGGACGCGAAATTCACGGCAGGACTGCCACTCCTACCAGAGGTCTGCCGCATTGGAAACAACCATGATCTATCAAATCCCGTGAGGTGGGCCAAAAGGGGGAATGGAAAACTGCGGAATCCAGCCGGGGACAGGCCTTACATTAATAGCCAATTGACAACAGGTAGTCAAATTGATAAATTCGATTAAATCAATAAACCAAATCGTTAATTACCATAGGATCGCGCATGAACCTGAAGCAGCTTGAGGTTTTCATAAACGTGGCTGAGAGCGGCAGTTTCTCCAAGGGGGCGGAAGCGGCTTTCATTACCCAGTCTACCGTGAGCCAGCACATCTCCGCGCTGGAAAGCGAATTCGGTTTGAGGCTTCTGGACCGGACCGGCAAAGGGGCGCTCCTCACCGAGGGAGGTAAGCTCCTGCTGGAGCGTGCGCGACGTCTGGTTGACTACGCCCGCGAGATACCGGTGGCCGTAGCTCGGTTCAAGGGTGTCGAGGAGGCCGTGCTGCGCATAGCGGGAAGCGGCATCCCCGGGGAGTACATGATTCCGGCCGCTCTCCCCCTGTTGATCAGCAGATTTCCTGGGCTTACCCTGGTAATGGTGCAGGGCGACAGCCGGGAGGTCCTGGGGAAGCTTATGGCAGAAGAGGTTGAGTTTGGCGTGGTCGGGGGGTGGTCGGCCGAAGAAAGCCTTGAATTCACCGCATTTGCCCATGACGAGCTGGTGCTTATCGCACCTTCCGGGCATCGCTGCTCGGGGAGGCGCGCGCTGGAATTGGAGGAGCTTTTGGCGCAGCCCGTGGTAATGCGGGAGCCCGGGTCGGGGACCGGCAAGGCCGCCAGAGACGCCTTGTGGGAGGCGGGTATTGACCCGGCACGTCTGCAGGTGGCGGCGTTTCTGGGAAGCAACGAAGCGGTGAAGCGTGCGGTAATCGCGGGTGTGGGGGTGTCCTTCGTCTCAGCCATTTCCGTGCAGAGGGAATTGCTGCAAGGAGCACTGGTCAAGGTGCCGGTGGCCGGTCTCGACATACGGCGCCGGTTTTATCTCGCCAAAAGGAAAGGAAGAGAGCTTTCGCCGGCCGCGGTCGCCCTGACCTCGGTGCTTACCGAACTCTATGCCACTTCCCCGCCCCCCCCTACTCCAGGGTAGAGCGGAGCTTCTTCCTCACCGAGATCACCTTCTTGTCGGTAAGCCGCCTCTCCTTGGCACCCCGGGGGACCTTGGTGGCGACCCTTTTCTTTGCCTTTTGCTCCCTCTTGTGCAGGGTCGCAATAAGCCTTTCCATCGCCTTCTCCCGATTTTGCAACTGGGAGCGACTTTCGCTTGCCTGTGCCACGACGCCCGTCGGCAGATGACGGATGCGGACTGCCGAGTCCGTCGTGTTGCGATGCTGCCCGCCCGGCCCCGAAGCCCGGTAAAATTCTACGCGTATGTCGACTTCCCGTATCTCCACAATGCTCCCCTACCCCGTTCCGCGCGGCAGCAAAACCGTACGCTGGCAAAAATCGAAGCGATTGTAACATATAAAAGGAAGTAAAAGCACACTCTAACGGTTGAGAACTCACTCTTTATTTGCTACAGTAGCGAGCGAGCTGCACACCATGTCCAGCGAGGCAGTCAATTTTAATCATGACCTTTGCATCCAAAGGAGACTACCGTATGCCAGTAATCACTATCGACCTCGGGATATTGCCCAACCGTGAAACCAAAGCGGAACTCGTAAAAGCTCTCACCAGCGCTGCAAGTTCGGCGACCCGGATCCCCGAGGAAAAGTTCACCGTGCTCATCAATGAACTGGAACGCGACAATATCGGCGTCGGTGGCAAGTTGCTCTCTGATATCATCAAATAGACTCGTCAACGCTGGCAGGAGGTACCATGAAGAAGTCCCTGGGAGCAGAGACCTACGCCGTACCCACACCCGTCTGGCTGGTGGGAACGTATGACAAGGACGGCAAGCCCAACATTGCAACCATTGCCTGGGGAGGCATCTGCTGTTCGGACCCGCCGGCGGTCACCATTTCCCTGCGTAAGTCGCGGCACAGCTACGATGCTATCCTGGAACGCAAGGCGTTCACCGTGAACGTCCCGTCGCAAGCCTTCGTCTGCGCGGCGGACTACGCAGGGTTGGCCTCGGGACGGGATACGGACAAGTTCGCTGGGGCTGGCCTCACTCCGGTTCGCAGCGCACTGGTGGACGCACCCTTTGTTGCCGAGTTTCCCCTGGTGCTCGAATGCCGCCTGCTCCGTACCGTTGAACTCGGCGTGCACACCCAATTCATCGGGGAGATCGTCGACGTCAAGGCCGAAGCGGAGGTACTGAACCCGCAGGGCCAGATCGATGCCGCAAAGGTGCTCCCCATCGTTTACAGCCCGGCAACCCGCGCCTATTACAGCCTCGGCCAGGTGGTCGGCAACGGGTTCCAAACCGGCAAGAAACTGTTGAAATAACACAAGCTAAATCGGTGCAATGCCGTTAACCGTGGGGAGTCCCCTCAGGGATTCGTGAATATCAGGGCAGAATTTCGCGGCAAGCATGCCACTCCTACGGATCTGGCTGCGATATGGTACGGATTATTGCGTGTAGGCTTTCTGGTGCTGCGATATAATTGCACCGGACGGTTCGACTGCAGAACCGGTGCAATGGGCATCACAAGCCAGTATGGAGCCGGAACATGGATGATGACAGCTTCAAAACGGAACTACTGAACAGGCTGGAGAGGATACAATCTCTTCTCTCATATTTGTGTGCCGCGGCCAAGGCTTCAGAGGGAAGGGCGCAGGCGGAGATCTCCACCAAAAAGCGGCTTGACGAGGAGCAGAGCGAAAGGCAGGAGGCACTGGAGCGAACCCTGCTGCAGGATGAGATGCAGGACGATTACCAACAGGCTGTGCAGAAATGGAAAACGGGGAAGTTCTAGCAGAAACCTGGATAAGCTTGAAAACGGAACAGTCCGACCGTCAGGTGACTTAAGAGAACTGTCTCTTGCTGCGAGATCAGCGGCACACCACGATATTCCCTGTTTCAGAGGCAAGGTCGTAAACCACCTTCACCTTTCTCTCTTTCAACAGCTGAAGGACCTGGTCAACCTTGTCGTCCAAGGTGAAGTGCGCATCCCCCACCTCTTCCCATTCTCTGGTGACAAATTCCAGGACCATGTTGCGCAGCGTATCAGGATTCAGCCGCTCATAGGGGATGTCTACACCCTCTTCTTGCTGGGCCGCTTTTTGTTCTTGCAGCATGTCATTCCCCTTGTAAAATCATTGTTTTCTCACGAACTTAGCCTCGAATTCCAAGGTCGTACGCCTGAGCGGCTCGTCCAGAAATTCGAGCGTCTTGCCGGCGATGAGCTCCGGCACACCTCCGTAGAAGGCCTGGGCTATGGCCCCGGTGATGCAGGCCAAGGTATCGGAGTCTCCACCGAGGGAGATGGCGAGCCTGATGGCCCCCTCAAAATCACTCGACTCCAAAAAAGCGGTAACCGCCTGGGGTACGGTTCCCTGGCAGGAAACGTCGAAAGAGTAGTCGGGTCTGATCTGGTCGCAGCTTCGGGAAAGGTCGTAGCAGAGGTCCTGCGCTAAAAACCTTTTGATCTCTGTTTTGGAGCATCCGGTCCGCCCGAGATAGACCGCGGCCGCAACGCCCTGCGCACCCCTGATCCCCTCAGGATGGTCGTGGGTCAGTTCGCTGTACTCCCGAGCTTTTTGCAGTACCAGGGCGAGCGAGTCGAAAGCCCACCCGACCGGACTGATGCGCATGGCGGCCCCGTTTCCCCAACTGTGGTAGGGAGCACTGCTTGCAGCGCGCGCCCAACGCTGGAAACTGCCGCCGTACCCAGCATCGGGGTAGTTGCGGAAAAAACGCTTCATAAGTGGTCCGTACCCCTCACTGGTCAGAATCGACTCGACCAGCGCCACGGTCAACACCGAATCGTCGGTGAAGCGGCAATGGTCCTGGAAAAGCGGGAATTCCGTCGTCTTTGTGTTGCTCCATTCGTAGATGGAGCCGACGATATCCCCGGTAAGAGCCCCCAGCATGATATCTCCTCAAACGCTAGTCCTGATGCAGCTTGACCTGCAGGGCGAAACGGGCTTCGCCGGCGGCGCTACGCCCCATCTTGTCAACCACCTTATAACGCACCCTGATGATGATCCCCTCGGCAAGCTTCCCCGGGACTTTTGGTTTCAGGACGGCGGCCATATCAAACATGGATTGGAATACCTCACCGGCAAGCAGGGTACCATCATTTTCCAGAAACTGGAACTCCTTGATGTCCACCGGACGGTCGAACAGGGCATCCACCTCCCGCACCGGCGCCGTAGCGCTCTCCTTCATGGCGACCAGGTCCAAAAGCCGCGGCTGGGACGGCTGCTCCACGACCGCCGCCTCGACAGGGGCGCGCTCCGTGTCGGGATAAAGATCGCTCCCCTCGCTTTGAATCCGGACTGCCGTCACGCCGTTAAACTGGGTAAGGGTGAGGGTGATGGCGTTAAAGAGCGCAGACCCGCGAACCGGGTCACCGGCTACCGCGCGCAGCTCACTGCTGAAGTCGGCGCTCATTACGCCGTTTCGTTCGCTCACGGACAAAAGCCGGCATCCTTTCGGAAAAAGCTGGAGGAACTGCCCTGCGTAGCTCTTTACATCCATCCCGCCAAGCAGCCGCTCCAGTGCCACCTTCTTCAGGCTTTCCGCGTCAAAGCTGAAGAAAGGGAACGGAGTGATCTTCCCCGGCTTTCCGGCGGCGGGAAAATAGATGACGAAGGCGTAGCAGGTCCCCTTGTCGGTGGTCGGAGCGGGGCCGAAATAGGATTCGAAGGCCCTGGTCGCCGATACCCGGGCCGTTTTGCCGGGTGCCGGTGGTTCCTTACGGGAACAGCCCAAGGCAGCGAAGATTACCACGGTGACAAGCAGAAGGGCGCAGTTGCGCATGTCATTAGCCTCCCAGTTTTCAAGAGCATATCGCAACCACTAGCACATTGCACGTCAGCCGGTGCGCGGGTCGGAAATACTCGTGCACAATGACCCTGCCGATGCCGAACTTTTCCCCTTCATATTCTGCCTGGTCCGGTCCAGTTCGTACCCATAGCGCCCCTATTCCTTTGTGGCTACTCTGGTATGCTATCACTAGCGAGCTTAAGCGACGGAGGTGTGCTATGACGGAGATGATCGGCAATTTTATCGCGGGAGCCTGGTCCGATGCCGAGGACGGCAGGCGTTTCGAGAGCCGCAACCCGGCGGACCTGCGCGAGACAGTCGCCAGCGTCGCTCTTTCGGGGCGCGTCGAGGTGGACCAGGCCGTAGCCGCGGCCAGGGCCGCCCTGCCGGGGTGGCGCCTGCTGCCGGCGCCGCGCCGCGGCGAGCTTTTGTTCCGGGCCGCGGAGCTGCTCTTGGCCAACAAGGATCGACTCGGTTCCCTGGTAACCCGCGAGATGGGAAAGGTGCTCAGCGAGGGGTTGGGAGACGTGCAAGAGGCGATCGATATCGCCTACTACATGGCGGGCGAAGGGCGCCGCCTCCAGGGGGAGACCGTCCCGTCCGAACTCCCCGACAAGGATTGCAAGAGCGTGCGCGAGCCGCTCGGGGTGGTGGCACTGGTCACCCCCTGGAACTTTCCGATCGCGATCCCCGCCTGGAAAATGTGCGCCGCACTCATTTGCGGCAACTGCGTCGTCCTGAAACCTTCCTCCCAGACCCCGGCCTGCGCCGCAGCCCTGGTCGGGATCCTGCAGCAGGCCGGGTTCCCTGCCGGTGTGGTCAACCTCGTCTTGGGTCCCGGCCCGGAGGTGGGCGAGTACCTTCTCACCCACCCGGGCGTCGACGCCGCCTCCTTTACCGGATCCTGCGCCGCCGGCGAGGCACTGGAACAGCGGTTGGCTCGCCTGCACCGACCGGTCGCCCTGGAGATGGGAGGGAAGAACGCCATTGTTGTCATGGACGACGCGGACCTGGAACTTGCGCTGGAGGGGGCTCTCTGGGGCGGTTTCGGTACCTCGGGCCAGCGCTGCACCGCGGCTAGCCGCCTGATCGTGCACCAGCGCATCTACAGCCGCTTCGTCGAAATGCTTGTCGAGCGTGCCTCCGCCCTGCGCCTGGGCCACGGTCTGGACGGCTCAACCGAGGTCGGGCCGCTGGTGAACGAGGCGCAGTTCAAGAGGGTCCAGGCGTACCTCCGCATCGGCCAGGATGAAGGGGCGCAGCTTTTGACCGGCGGTTGCCGGGTGACCGAGGGGGAACTCGGTTACGGCTTCTTCATGGCGCCCGCCGTCTTTGCCGGCGTCCGGCGCGGGATGCGCATCGCCCAGGAGGAAATCTTCGGACCGGTGCTGAGCGTCATCCCCTGCACCGGGCTCGACGAGGGGATCGACATCGCCAACGACTCGAAATTCGGGCTCTCCTCCGCCATCTACAGCCGGGACCTGAACGCCACGGCCCGTGCCGAGCGGGAGTTGGCCACCGGGATCGTCTATGTCAACGCCTCCACCATCGGGGCGGAGGTGCAGCTCCCCTTCGGCGGCTGGCGGCACTCCGGTTCCGGCCACCCCGAGGCGGGTGGCAAGGGTGGCGCCATCGATTTCTTCAGCAAAATCAAGGTGATCTACCGGGATTTCAGCGGCAAGCTGCAAAAAGCGCAGATAGACAAGCCGGTGCTAAGGTCCAGGTTCTAAGTTCTCGTCCCCTAGGAGCCTGTCGGACTTACCGCCGGATACATCCTGTCTTCACTTGTCGGCAGGCACAGGTAAGCACCTGGTATTAAACGCTTAAACTTATATTTTGTCTTGCTTTTACACCACAGATATTGTATT
>Ga0316217_10000296_pt1 | contig 72400 bp, 63 predicted proteins | sample 1anoAmetaG_FD_203633 | JGI IMG/M metagenome (GOLD analysis project Ga0316217, IMG submission 203633) | Freshwater microbial communities from Trout Bog Lake, Wisconsin, USA - 1anoA | ecosystem: Environmental > Aquatic > Freshwater > Lake > Hypolimnion/Profundal zone | place: USA: Wisconsin... | reverse complement strand
ACCGACGACCTTACGGGCGCCTGCGCATGACTCGGGGCCGATGCGGTTCGCTATTCCTTCATCGTGTGGGACTGACCCCCACTATCTCTCGCCGGTTTTAATCGGCGCAACCAGGCAAAGCCATTTGCCTCTGACCACGTCCACAGAGCGTGGTCTGTTAAGTCTGACTCAAAAACGGCCTTTCATCCATTGCGCCGTCTCGCGCAGCCCCTCATCCATGGTGAACGGCGGCCGCCAACCCAGTTCGTTTCCGATACCCGAACTATCGATGCATAGTGAGCTGGTTAAGCGATGCACCGCGGCGCTATTGCCGGTCAGCTTGCCCGCCAGGCGCATGAGCCAGGGAGGAAACGGGAGCAGCCGCGCCGGCACCCCGAGTGCGGCCGCAACTTTTCTGATCAGCTGTGCCGTGGAAACATCCTCGCCGTCGCTCACCAGATAGGTCCTTCCGACGGCTGCAGGATGGGAGGCGCAGGCCGCCAGGGCGTCCACCAGATTGCCGACATACAGCAAGCTGCGCTTGTTGTTGATTGAGGCGAGCGGCAGCGGAATGCCACGCCGCACCGCCTTCAACATGTTGAGAAAGTTCGCCTTGACTCCCGGGCCATAAACGAGGGTCGGCCTGACGATCACCAGCTCCATCCCGGTCTCGGACGATATCTGTTGAAGCCCGTTTTCCGCCTCCCACTTGCTGATGCCATAGGGATCGACCGGATTGGGACGCGACTCCTGAGTGTAGGGGGTTGTGGTTTCCTCGCCGTTGACCTTGACCGAACTGATGAAGACGAAGCGCCCGACTCCCGCCTTGGCTGCATCCCGTGCCAGCTTCAGGGTGCCGGCGACGTTCACAGTGCGGAACGCATCTAGAGCGTCGGAAGCCTTATCGGCCATGATGTGAACCCGGGCTGCAAGATGGATCACGGTGTCGATGCCCGCCAGGGCTCCGTCCCAGGAGGTGGCAACCCCCAGTGGCTCGATGAGCGCCGGTTGCACCCCGGCGACGAGTGCCGCAGGATTCTCGGAGGCGAGCAGTGTCCCGCGCACGGCATAACCTTCCAGCAGCAGTCGGCTGCAGAGAAAACCGCCGACAAAACCTGTGGCACCGGTGACCAGGATATGCCCGCCGGACGGTCTCATAAAGATGCCTCATCTGCGCTGGTTGCAACCAATTCCTTCATCCACAACTCGAGTTTGTCCAGCAACATGTCTCTGCCGAAATTCGATTCATAATATGCCCTGCCGCTCATGCCCATCTTCTCTCGCTCGGCTTTCGGGGTCTGATACATGTTGAGCACCGCCTGGGCAAACAGTTCGGAATTCTCCGCGGGACAGGTATAACCGGCGCCGGCATCGGCGATAACCGACGCGCCGGCGCCGTCGAGCGCCGCTATGACTGGCCTGCCGCAGGCCAGGTAGGACTGGATCTTCGCCGGAATGGTCAGGGCGAATATCGGCTCTTTTTTCAACGTAACCAGCAGGGCATCGGCGCAGGAAAAGAAAGCGGGCATGGCTTCCATGGGGTGGCGTCCCAGAAAGTGGAAATTGCCCTGCAAACCGCGCTCGTTAGCTGCCGATTCGGCCCAGCCGCGCATCCGGCCGTCGCCGACGATGAGCCAGTGTATATCTCGATGATCTCTCAATTTTTCTGCGGCAGCCATCAAGGTCTGGAAATCCTGGGCCGCACCGATGTTGCCGGCGAACATGAGCCAGAAACCGGAGGGGACCGGCTCCAGGGCAGCGATGGGACGCTTTTCGGCAATCGGTTGAAAAACCTCCTCGGCACTCTGGGGGAAAAAGGCGATCCTTTCGGGGTCACCGCAGTGCTTTTCGATCGACTCCCGAAAAGATTCGGAGGTGATCAGGATCTTATCGCATCTGCGGTAGATGAATTCCACCATCTCGGCAACTTTGTCGAGAATCATTCTGGAGGAAACCGCGCCGGTTGCGGCGAGACTCTCAGGCCAGAGATCCTGCACCCAGAACATGACGGGGATCTTGAAGAGCTTTTTCAAAAGGAGTGCCGGCAAGGCAACCGTCACCGGTGACGGCTCGAAAATGAAGATGACATCGTAGGCATCCCGGCATCGAAAAGGCGCTAACAGGCAGGCACTCACGACGAATGACAGAAAGTTGAGCGCCAGGTTGACCCCGCGTCCTTTGCCCCGGGGAATGATCGGCACGCGAACCAGTTTGGCGCCCAGGTAATCCTGTGACCTATTTTTGAAAATCCCGTAGCCCTTGAAGAAACTGCCTTCCGGATAGTTGGGTATCGCGGTCAGAACCGTGACGCCGTGCCCTCGCTCGATCAGCCCGGACACCAGATCATTGATCCGGAAGGTCTCCGGCCAGAAGTATTGTGTGACGACGAGGACATGCATGTGATGTTATGCCACCTGCTTACGCCACACGACTCGGTTCACATAGTCGGTGTAGCTTAGTATTATCCTCAGTACCTTGTCCGAGACGTTCGGCATGGAGTAATCCCCAACCTGCCGTAGCCCCCGCTCCACTCCGCGCCTTTGATCGGCCAGGATCGCGAGCCCCTGGTGCACCCGGTCCAGCTCGAGCCCGGTCATCATCACACTGGCCTCCTCCATCCCTTCCGGCCGTTCATGAGCCTCACGCAGGTTGAGGGCCGGGAAGTTGAGGATCGACGACTCCTCGTTGATGGTGCCGCTGTCGGAGAGCACCGCCCGCGCCCGGGTCTGCAGGTGAACGTAATCGGTGAGCCCGAGCGGCTTCAAAAGCTCCACCTTGTCATGAAAGACTGCTCCCAGGCTTTCGACCCGCTTGCGGGTGCGGGGGTGCGTGGAAACGATCACCCTTTTCCCGTAGGTATCGGCCAAGCCGTTGAGGATCGCGACCAGCTTGCGGAAGTTGCCCTCGGAATCCACATTTTCCTCACGGTGAGCGCTCACCACGAAATAATCGAAGGGAGTGAGCCCCAGAGTACTGGTAATGGTGGACGCCTCGATCTTTGGTAGGTAGTGATTGAGCACCTCGAACATGGGAGAACCGGTTTTGATGACCCGATCCGGCGGCAGCCCCTCGCGTAGCAGGTACTCGCGGGCGATATCGCTATAGGTCATGTTGATGTCGCTGGTATGATCGACGATCTTGCGGTTGGTTTCCTCAGGCACGCGCTGGTCGAAGCAGCGGTTGCCGGCCTCCATGTGGAAGACGGGAATCTTGCGCCGTTTGGCCGGCAGGGCGGCCAGACAGCTGTTGGTGTCACCGAGCAGCAGCAGCGCTTCGGGCTGTATTTCGGCCAGCAGCGGATCGATCTTAATGATCATTTGACCAATTGTCTCCGCGGCGGTGGCGCCGGCAGCACCCAGATAATAATCAGGCTTGCGAATCTCCAAATCATTAAAGAATATTTCGTTGAGCTCGTAATCATAATTCTGACCGGTATGGACGAGAATGTGCTCCATGTACCGGTCAAGCTTGGGGAGCACGCAAGAAAGGCGTATAATTTCCGGGCGAGTTCCCACTACGGTCATAACTTTCATTTTATTCACACTTCACACTCCACAGGTTCAAAAAACGTATCAGGTCTCTCCGGATCAAACATCTCGTTACACCACATGACTGTAACCATATCACTCTCGCCCGTGTTGGTGATGTAATGGGTATAGCCAGCCGGAATGTCTACGACTTCCAGCTTTTCTCCGGAGACATGATACTCAATTACATCCTTGGATCCGACCATTCTGAAGCGGATCACTCCCAGGCCGCTGACCACCAGAAACTTCTCATTCTTGGTGTGGTGCCAGTGGTTGCCCTTGATGACGCCAGGTTTAGAGATGTTGATCGAAATTTGTCCTCTATCAGGAGTCTTAATAAACTCGGTGAACGAGCCCCGCTGATCAACATTCATCGTGAGCGGATAGCTGAACCTGTCCAGCGGCAAGTAACTAATAAAAGTGCTGTAAAGCTTTTTCACCAACGGATCTGACATATCTGGAATATTGTTCTGCTGCCTGCTCGTACGGAAGGAATAAATCAGTTCCGCTATCTCGCCCAGTTTGATGGTATGCACCGGTCGCACCGTGCAAAAACCGTCATGGATCACGGCAACCCCGTAAAGCAAGTCAACAAAAGCCTGCACCACGTCATCTATGTAGACCAGATTCATTTCCGCATTCGGGTCGTCAACCTGGATCGGCAGATCATTGGCTATGTTGTGGCAGAAGGTAGCCACTCCCGAGTTGTAGTTGGGACGACACCATTTACCGAAAACGTTGGGCAGGCGGAACACGTAGGCCTGAGCGCCTGAGGTTCGAGCATACTCGAATGCCGCCCTTTCCGCTCCCCGTTTGCTAGCGCCATAGGGATTGTCATGTGCAGCCTGAGTGGAAGATGACAGGGCAATCGGCACCTGCCTCCCTCCAGCGCGGAGATGGCTGCAAATCTGCTCCGTTAAAGCGGCATTGCCCGTTTGAAATTGTCCCGGGCTTTGCGGCCGATTTACGCCAGCCAAGTGGAATACAAATTCGGCCTGGTCAAGAAGCCCGTCAAGGGCCGCAGGATCATGCTGCATGTCAAAGCACAGCACACGTAGATCCTTACGTTGCTGCAGAGTTACACGCAGGTTTTTGCCTACAAATCCATCAGAACCGGTTATCAGAATCGATTTCATTGCTAACGCCCTTATTGCTGGTCAAATGTTTAACTCGTGCCTGACGTAATCCAGTTTCAGCAACAATGCGATGATCTCCTCAACATTCAATCGATTGGTGTTGTGAGAGTTATAGTCTTCAACCTCGGCAATCCTCTCTTCGCCTTCGGTAAAGTACTTGCCATAATTCAAATCCCGGTCATCCGGCACTATGCGGTAATAACAACCAAGATCCTCTGCCTTGACCCGTTCTTCCCGCGTCAGCAGAGTTTCGTAAAGTTTTTCTCCATGGCGGGTGCCAATTACCTTCACCGGATTTTCAGCTTTGAGCAACTCCTTGAGGGCCAGAGCCAGATCCATGATCGTTGATGCAGGGGCCTTCTGCACGAAGATATCGCCCTGGCGGGCATTATTGAAGGCATAAATCACCAGGTCGACAGCATCCTCCAACGACATAAGAAAGCGGGTCATGTTGGGGTCCGTTACGGTCAGCGGCTTCCCCTCCCGGGCCTGCTTGAGGAAAAGCGGTATCACTGAACCGCGCGAAGCCATGACATTACCGTAGCGAGTTCCACAGATAATGGTCTTTGTGGTGTCGGTGCTGCGAGCCTTGGCGACCATCAGCTTCTCCATCATCGCCTTGGAAATGCCCATGGCGTTTATCGGATATACGGCCTTATCCGTGCTCAAACAGATCACCTTCTTCACCTTATTGACGAGCGCAGCGTTCAGGACATTTTCCGTACCAAGCACATTGGTACGCACCGCCTCCATGGGATAGAACTCGCAGGAAGGCACCTGCTTGAGAGCTGCCGCATGGAACACATAATCCACGCCATGCATGGCTGAGTGCAGGCCATCATAGTTGCGTACGTCACCTATGTAGAATTTCACCTTGCTGTTATCAAGCTCAATCCGCATGTCCTCCTGTTTTTTTTCATCGCGGCTGAAAATGCGGATCTCAGCAATATCAGAATTCAAAAATCGGCGCAGCACCGCGTTACCGAAAGAGCCCGTGCCACCAGTAATTAACAAAACCTCACCCTTAAACATAGCATCTCCCCAATTGGTAACCGATTCGATCCAAGACCAGCACTAGCAAAATGCCCTGCGGATCAATTCATCGCGTTGCGGCAAGGTCGGGTAGTTGATCAGCACAGCCTTGTACACGCCCTTGAACACAAACAAACTGCCTGCTGATGCGCCGACAACACCACAAGCACGGATCAAGGCTTCAATGTCTGCCAAGCTGCCTGCCCCACCAAGAATTGTGATTGGTATGTTGACTGTCTGCCTGATCTTCTCCGCCAGGGCCAGGTCGTAACCGGTCATCGTACCGTCCAGATCTATCGAATTAATGACCAGTTCACCGGCCCCGAACTTCTCTGCCTCGGCAGCCAGGTCAAAGACGGTGCGTTTGGTGTTGGTACGGGCATTATTTATCAAGACATCGTAGCTTTTGCTGAACAGCCGTTTTTTGACATCCAGCACCACAACCACGCTTTGACGACCAATTTCATCTGCGATTTGCGTAATTAATTCCGGCTGTTCGACCGCCGCGGAACTGATAGCCACCTTCTCAACCCCAAGGCTAACAATCCGCTTGGCCTGCGCAGGGGTCTTGATGCCCCCCCCATAGCAAAGCGGCATCCTGCACTCGGCCGCCAGGTTGGCAATCATGCGGTAGTCCGGGTCGGCGTTGTTGGCGGTTGCGTCGATATCAAGCACGACCAGCTCGTCCGCTTCCTTCTCGTTGAAGATCTTGACCGCGTTGATCGGGTCGCCCACATACTTGGGCGCCTTGAAGCATACGGTCTTGACCAGGCCACCTTTATGAACCAGCAGACAGGGGGTGATTCTCGGGCGCAGCATCTTAAAGCTCCGCAAAATTCTTCAGCAAGTTACTGCCGAAATGATGACTTTTTTCAGGGTGAAATTGCACGCCAAATACATTCCCGGAAGAGACCGCGCAACTGAAATCGAAACCATAGCCCGCCACCGCGGCGACCTCCGCCGGCGTCTCGCATTCGAAGTAATAGGAATGCAAAAAGTAAAACCGCGCCTCGGACTCAAGCCCCACGAAAAGGGGCGAGCCGGGTTTGGGCACTACATCGTTCCAGCCCATGTGCGGCAGCGGTAGACGGGCGGACCGTTCGTTGTCACGAAACGCGCGCACCCGCCCCGGCACCCAGCCCAGACCCGGCAGGCGTCCTTCCTCGCTGGACGAGGCCAGTATCTGCATTCCCACGCAAATCCCGAGTACTGGGACCTTTTGCTGCAGGACCAGGGCCTCCAGCGCGGACCGCATGCCGGACCGGTCAAGCAGCTCTATGGCATGGTCGAAGGCACCTACCCCCGGCAGGATGATCTTGCTGGCGCCGGCTAAATCCTGCGCTGTCTTGGCGCGGGTGGCCTCGAAGCCGAGCCGCTTGAACAGGGTCAAAAAGGCTTGCACGTTGCCGAGGCCGTAATCAACCACATGGATCATCGGAAAAACCTTTTTTCTAAGCCGAGCAGGCACAGTACATTGGTGCCAAGCCCAATCAGCCAACGCTTGTTTTTATAATCCCTGTAGGTTTTGTTTGCGCCGTCAAAAATCTCCTGCAACTCAACCACGGTCAGGTCGAGCTTATTAGCCACATATTCGAACTCTTGCTGCAAGAAATGTTCATCCATCTCGGGGTGCGCAATTCTCGCGAGCGCCTGCTCGCGAGTCATTTGCCCGGTCATGATCAAACTGGAGAAATGCGCCCGACGCTTGTGGAAGCCGAACTTGCGCGGCAGCCAGTAATCCTCGTAAAAGCAGGTAAAGCGCGATTCATGATGTTTGTGCTGAAACCTCTGCCAGCCAAAGCGCTGCCCAAGCTCGTCCTCGGCGTCCTTTTTGATGAAAGGGACCAGATTCAGTGGCATGACTACCCTCATGCCGAGAATCTTCTGGTAAAAGACCTTGGACACCAAAATATCGACAAACGGAAAGGTCTCGAGAGGGCGTTTACCGAACCGGGCGTGGATACCATTAAAGAGAGACTTGTCCAAGCCGAGATACCCCCCCCACTCTTCAGGCTCGCGGCAGCACTCTGTGGAAAAATTGGAACCGGTGACGATGTATTTGATACTGTACTGACGGGCGAACTTGTACAGGCTGGAGAAGAAGGCGGCATCCTGCGGCAAATCCTGATCAGGAATTTGAGCACGTAAGAAAGCGACTTGCAGGTCCTTCATCTCCTCCCAGTTAATCACCTCTGTGTAGAGGTCAAGGCCCAAGCCATCCACCAACTTTTCAATGTTCCCCACCGCCTGGTCGGTATTCCAACCAGCATCGACATGAAACAGCAGGGGGCGCAACCCCATCTTCTCCTTCACCACATAGGCTGCATACGAGCTGTCCAACCCCCCGCTGAGTCCTATAATGCAATCGAAATTCTTCCCCTTCCCCTCTTGCCGAATCTTGTCAGCCAGCACCTGAAGCGCATCGGCACCTTTTTGATCGGTATGCCAATGGGGCTTAATCGTGGACTCGAAGTTATTGCAGTAGTCGCACCAACCGCGCTCATCAAAAACGATGTTCGGATCGGACGTGTCCATAATGCAATGGGTACAGATTTGGTAAGGTTTTCTCATTTTCTGCCCAAGTCCCTTTCAATCAACTGTCGGTATATGGACTCATAGGCTTTCACCATGGAGTCTTTGGAATAACGAGCCCTCGCGAACTGCTCACACTCAGTCGAAGACTTGAAAGTGGCTTCACCTCCCTTCACGCGTAAAAGCAGTGCCCCCAGCGCATCCAGGTCGGGATAAGGCACAAACTCACCAAATCCTGGCAGCGCGACCTCCTTTGGCGCGCCCGAATCGAAGCCGATGACAGGCGATCCGCACGCCAAACTTTCGGCACTAACCAACGAGAAGGTCTCTCTCGTGCTGGTCAAAAGCAGCACATCTGCCAAAGAGTAGTATTGAGCGAGTAAACTTTGGTCAAAGATGCGGGGTATCATCCTCACATTCGCGGGTATTTGTCTCGACAGCCGGTCGACCCCCACCATCACGAACACGATGCCTGCCTCAGGATTACGCTTGGCAAGCTCCAAAACCCAGCTTCCGCCCTTATGCTCATAAAGGAGGTCCGCACCAACGGAAAGGACGACATACTCGTTGCTGAGCCCAAGCTCGGACCGAAGCCCCCTGGTGTCGCGTCGACAGAAGGTTGCGACATCAATACCGTTGGGAACAACACTGATCGGCTTGTCCCTGATGATCGACTGGCGCATCCGGTCGGCAAGCCATGCTGAAGGGGCAACCAGGTGCAGTCGCTCAAAGTCTTCGAACAGCGTCTGCTTATCACGGAACATGCGAGTGGTGAAATCGAAGAACCAGCTCGCCGGATATCCCCTGAGATCCGGACAGTGATGACACTCGGTTTTCCACTTCTCACAGTCAAAGGCATGCCCGCACTTACCGGTATACATGAACTCGCAGTGAAAGGTCCACACCGTAGGGATACACATTGCCTTGAGGTAGTCAACGACAGGGCGAATATTCAAAAAATATCCGTGCAGATCGTGGAGGTGAACCACGTCTGGACGGAAATTCTCAAGGTGCCCGATCAACCTCCTGGTAGCCAAAGGCGAGAAGTAATCCGTCAGGCCGGTAACCCGCGTTGCCAGCCCGTGCAGAAGAACCTCTGCCCTAGAACTGATCCGGTGGACGTTGTCATACCGGGAATCCGGACCACGGCCAAAGCATGCCATGGTGGAATGCCCCATATCCCTCAATCCGGTAGCAAGCTCAGCTACGATCTTCCCCGTGCTGCTGAAGTTGTAGTTAACATCGACCTGAGCTACTTTCACAAAGCGCTCCGCAGTGGCCGGCCGGCATGCTCATCCCTGATTTTCATTATGCGTGCGAGCGTTGCCAGATTGTCAGCTGGCCCGATATTCCTGCCTATGGCCAGGGCCGCGGTACCAATAAGCGCGCGTCGACTCGCATCATCTATCAACCCGTCAAGCAGATCCGAGAGCGAGTCCGCATCACCGGCAGGAAAAAGAAAGCCATTTTGACCGTTGAGAATCCTGTCGTACCCCGACCCGGTTGCATCGCTTGAAATGACGGTCTTGCCAAGTTGGAGACCTTCGTCAACGATGATCCCCCAGGTATCAATAAGCGAAGGAACCACAACTATTTCAGAGGATCGGATGAGCCAGCTGTGGATGTCATACTGACAGAAGCCCAGGAATCGGCAGCGGTAGGATACCCCAAGCTCGCGGGCCAGAGCTTTATATTGGTCGAGTTCGGGGCCATCCCCTTCGATCCACAAAACCCACTTCCTGTCGATGGGCTTGCCGGACAAGGCGGCAAGCAAGGTCGGAAGCCCTTTTCTCGGTATCATCCTCCCGCTAAAAAAGATGATGGTTGCGTCTCCAGATACGTCCCGGGCACACTCTGCGGGGACCACCTCCGGGGCATCTGTTCTCAGTCGATCCACATCGATGACATAGGGGAAATCCCGTATTTTTTCCTCGCCACAACCTGCGACCAGGGCTGTCTCGAGGCCTCTACGGCCGCAGACAAGCACCGCCTCCCCAAACCGGAAGGACGCTTTTCTCAACACCTCGCGAAATCCCCATTTGAACAGGGCAAATCTGCCCTGGGGCCTCCCGTTGTTAAATTCATCGGAATGCATGACAAATCTTTTCCGGAAAATCAAGGAACAGATGAGGGCGACCACGGTTGCCAGGTGAACATAGCCGGCGATGTAAATCAGATCGGCTTTGCCCTCAACTATTTTTTTCGCCACAAAAAAGGCGGATTGCAGGGCACCAGCAACCCCCCTACCCTCCATCATGCTGTGAGCGTGCCTGTTCACCGGCCATTTCTGATAATTATGTCCCCCGTCGGGAGACCAGTTTTTTCTTTCCGTATAGATAACGAACAGCTCAATCACCTGCGAATCGAAAAAGGTATTCCAGAGATCGGTCTTATAGGGAGTCGGCTCCAGCTCAACCACGAGGATTCGCCTCATCCTATCATCGGTTTTTTCTGAACGTATCGATTCCATTCATATTTCCAGGACAACATCCAATGACGCGCGGACAACCTGATTACTCGCAGTCGATACCATCTCTTTGCCGACAGAGGTAGGCATGACAGGAACCTTCAGACAGCTCAAAGCCGCGGCGATAACCGAATCCTGCTTGGCACCCAACTCCACCCACAACGGCAGCCTCACGAGCCTGCAAGCAAGGTTCTGGGTAACCGCCAGCTCCCCCATGGCCCGCCCGCAAGCCACCCCTTGGGGTGCAGAGTGCAGCGGAACATAGTGAAACACACAATTGATCTCTTGCCCCTTCATGGAGTCGATAAACGCGGTGCGGTCTGCAAGATCGTGCAGCAGCAGGTAATACATGTGGGCGTTGTGCCCGCAGCCGGCGGGGATCTTCGGGCGGCGCACGCGGCCGGCCAGCTCGAGTGCCTCGAAGCCAGCGTGGTAGCGCTCCCAGATTTCCAGTCGATGTGCGGTTATGGCGTCGGCTTCTTGCATCTGCGCCCACAAAAACGCGGCGATGATTTCCCCGGGCAGGTAGGACGAACCTATGTCCACCCAAGAGTATTTATCCACCTGACCGCGAAAGAACTTGCTTCGGTTGGTGCCTTTTTCCCGAACAATCTCGGCGCGCTCCACCAGAGAAGGATCGTTCACCAGCAAAGCGCCCCCTTCCCCCGAAATGATGTTTTTGGTTTCATGGAAGGAGTAGCACCCCAAATTCCCGATGCTTCCCAGCGCCCTCCCCTTGTAAGCGGCCGACACCCCCTGCGCCGCGTCCTCTATCACCAGCAGCTTGTGCCGGCGAGCGACCTCCATGATGGTATCCATCTCGCACGCCACGCCAGCGTAATGCACGGGTACGATGGCTTTAGTCCTCGGCGTGATGGCGGCCTCGATCAGCGTCTCGTCGATATTAAGCGTGTCGGGCCGGATCTCGACAAACACCGGCACCCCGCCGCGCAAGGCAAAAGCGTTGGCGGTGGAGACAAAGGTGTAAGACGGCATGATCACTTCGTCGCCTGGTTGGATATCGGCCAGGATCGCAGCCATCTCCAGCGCAGCGGTGCACGAGTGGGTGAGCAGGGCCTTGTGGCAACCGGTGCGCTGCTCGAGCCAGGAATTGCACAGTTTGGTGAAGTGCCCGTCACCCGCGAGTTGCCCCCGCGAGTGCGCCTCGGCAATGTAATGCAGCTCCTTGCCGGTAAAGTGCGGCTTATTGAATGGAATGTTCATATCAATCCTTCTGGCTGCCCCGCCGGGACCGGGCGGTCAGGGTAATCGGACACGGCGCATTAGCAGTTTATGTCAGAAACTGAGGCACCTTTTCTCACTGGTCTGAGTTAACCCAGTGAAAAGTCATTTCGGGTGGTGCGAACCTGAAGTCCAATTTGGAATACAAATTAAGCACGGGGGTATTCCTTGCCGCGATGGTAGTCCGGATACCTTCCCTGCCTGCCGCCATGTGGTATCCGATCATCGTCATCCAGATGCGATGCCCCAGTTTCCGTCCCTGGCAATCGGGGTTCACGGCGGTCAGGTGCCAATACGTGGTACCGTCTTCCTTGTTCTCCACCACAAAGAATCCCACTGTCTCTCTTTCAGCCGACATGATCTTCAGCAGTACCTGCTTGGAATCGAGGAAGCTGTTCCGGACCCAGCGCCCATACCTGATATCTGCCAGCTTGGGGTCAAGGCGCGGGTCTATATGGTAGCGCTCAAAGCCAAAAGACCGCTCAGCCATGGAGACCACGGCGGGCAGCTCTTTTTCGCACACCTCTTCCACAAGCAGTCCAGTATCGGTGACCGGATAATTCTGCAAGCTGGCAACAACGGGGTGCAGCACCATTTCGACAAACCGAAAGCCGTTCCTCTCCAGGAACATCGACGCTTCGATCTCTTGATGCTGCAAGCGGCATGATACTATTTCAAAGGCATGCTCCCGGACCCATCCTTTGAATGAGTTAAACGGTACCTGCGCGCCAACACGTTCCTTTACCTCGATCGCAGATATTGCCGCCACAGGAAACCCGAAGATATCAGTGTCCCAAGGCACAGCGTTTGCCCTGATGCACAACGAGTCAGTGGTAAGGTCAAAACTATTCTTTTCGTCGATCTTCAATTCGGTACCTCCTGTGGTATTCTCTATCACAGTGGATTTTTACCCGTATCTGCTAAACGGGAGAAGCTCATTGCCGGGTAGCGGCTGGTAGCCAGGAAACGAACCGGTTTATCTGATAGGGCCAGGTATGATTTTCATTGAAGCGTGCGATGCGATCTCGCATTTGTTCATATTGCGGAGCCTCGATGTTCAACACTCTGCGTATTGCCTCGCCCATGCCCCCCTCGGAATCCTCCTCTATGGGGATAAGCACATCTTCGTAATCAGGAGAAACTCCATCGGTGAAGGAGGAGATGATCGGTTTTCCGAATGCGAGGTAATGAAGAATCTTGGACGGGTAATTGACCTTGTTCGGAGCGAAGGAGTTAGGGCGTGGATTCGCAAAGGCAAAAGCGGCGCTCGCCAGCTTGCTTAACTCATCCTCCTCGACAAAGCCCAGAAACTTAATCCGCCGGTCGATTTCAGCCAACTGCGACAATTCGGTGTTTTCCCCTCTGCCGCAGATCCACAGCTCGATATCTTTGTCACTTAGTTTATTAAACGACCGTGCCAGTTGCAAAACTCCGCCGTGCTCGGTGAGTGCCCCCATATACATCAAAATCTTTTCCCGCGCCGGACCTCTGAGCACGGATTCCTGCTCGATGACACCTTTGAGGTCCGGAATTCCTCCGTCGATATGAATGGACGGGCCTAACGCAATGCCTGATTGGTAAGGAGACCAGGCAAGATAAACATAACCATCTGCACCAGGGGGGGTGGCACCGTCGGCCACAATACATATCCAGGGCACGCCGAAATGCTTACGGAGATACTTAGCGATCCGAATGGAGGGCGTTTCCTCGGCGGAGCTGCTCAAGCATGAATAAACAATTTGATAATCCGGCTTCCTCTGAGACGTGCACAGATGCCTCTTCACGGCCGAAAGCATCCTAACATACTGCACCGATCCGCGCAAGTAAGGAAAATTAATGTAACCGACGACTTTCCCGGTCAGGCCCGGCGCTAGGGAAGCCATCTCGTCGCCGATGAGGAGCCTGCCAAAGGGCCAAACGCGCTCGACCGGGTACCCTATCACGTCGACATCATGTCCCTTCTGAAGCAAGGATTCGACAAAGCCGCGCTGCCAAAAGTTTGCAGCAGGGCTAATGGCTGAAAATGATTGTACAGCCTCTGCATCGAAGATGCCTTCGAGCCAAAGGAACCGGAGCTTATCACTCATATTGGCGTCCGCCAATGGCACGGGGGTGCCTCCTTGAGAAGATGGTGCGCGCGCATGCCAAAGGCAGGAGAATCAGTGAAAACAACACTACCTTGTTAGGGCTAAAGACGCCACCGTTTTGCATCATTATAGACAGCACCAGTATGACCGAAAAGAGCTGCCACTTTATGGGCTTGGATAAACTGAAAACCGAGTACAGCAAAGAGATAAGATATAACACCCCACCGACGCCTGCTATCGCGATAATATAAAAAAGACCGTTATGGATGCCTACCTCGGGCACCAGTGCCTCATCCTTGATCCCCAACAAGAGATCGCCTAGGCTGATGTCGAGCATGAAACCAAAACGCTGGAGGAAACTCAGGCTGCCAGTCTGGGTGAGGCGGAACAGGAAATACTGGTAACTGAATGCCAGAAAAGCCGCAGTTAAAACTGCCAGTATGGCGATGGTCGCCACGAGTTTCTCGCGCGATACCTTCCGCTTGATAAACGCGAAATAGATGATAATGAGAGCATAAATGATCGAGCTGAAGGACTCAATATAGAGCAGCAATAATACGCCTAACAAGATAATCGCTTCCCGCCCTTTCGTGTTTGGCTTGATTCCCAGGTACGCGCTTCCGTTGCCGGCATTTTCCATGATTTTCGAGGTGATCATGAAGCACCCTAGGCAGGTGAAGAGGACAATGGCGAGGAAACTCGGCTCGCCATAGAACAAATTGATTCTCCCTGCCTGTTCGATTAAAGCCCGGAACGCGATATCCGTCGAAAGTGCATCGGCGTCCGTGAAGTTATCGATCAACCGGCTGTTCTTGAGAATCATAGCGTCGCGATTCAATGCAGGGATCAACCCGGACTCAGACACGACGAGTATGCCGAACAGCGTACAGATAGTGGCTGACGACACCGTTTTCAAAACCTGCAGGACCAGACTGGGCCGCCTTATTTTGAGGTTAGGCACGCAACCGATCATCACCGCATATCCCATGACCCCAACGAAGGTGAGGAACGCGTTTTCCGAGTTGCTAGAGATAACCGCGGGCGAAACCACCGACGTGACCATAAGAGAATAGGTGAAGGCAAGCAGCGCGATATAAAAATGTTTCTCGGTTTTCAGGGCGCGGGAGGTCCTGGAGATCAAAAGCCCGACGGTGACCAGTGCCAGTATCTGGAAAGAAACGTAATAGGTGAAACCCTCCTGCAAAAAGATGAGCGACAGTGTGAGAATGATGGTTGCCGCAACGCTGAAACGTGTCTTTTTGAGGTCGAAAGCAATTGGGTGGTTCACAGAACGACTCCTTCAGCCAATTCACCGGGAAAAACGAAAGCAGTGGCGCTAAGGGAGCGCTTGACGGCAGTAAACGCACGATGAAACGCACGAATCATCAACATGTGTGGATACTATCCATCATGGTTCGGATATAGCCTTCAAAGGTGAGCGATGATCCGTGCTTCCGTACCTCTGGCAGGTTTGCCATTTCAAGTCGATTGGTTTTGTGACTGTACAGGTATTCCGTCAGAGTATCGCTGATCGCCGCACTGCTCACATCATGCGCTATTAGTCCGTTTTCTTTTGCAATGATCAGGTCAGAGGCCACCCCGATTGGGGTTGAGATGACGAAGATTCCAAGAGCCACGCATTCATTGACCATCAGTGGCCCGCCATCTTCACGTGAAGTAACCATAAAGGCGTCTATGTCCCGATAAAGGGCGATCAACCCTTCCCGGCTCACGTAACCCTTGTCGATATGTTTCACATAGGTATCAATCCGGGCCTTGGCGAGGGTATCGTCACCGATCGAGATAACCTCCAGGCGCTCACGTAGATCCGTCATCCTTGCGTCCATCTCCTTGACTGCCGACACGAACAGATCACAACCTTTGCGGTATTCGCTACTCGAGCGGACCAGGAGCGTCACCTTTTCCTGCCCATCCTTGCCGCCCGGCCGTTCTCGACGGAGAGAATCGGTTACCGCCTTTAATTCACCGGCTGAGATCGCTCCTAAAGGGATTACCGCTGACCGGGTATTCTTCAGGGCGGCGGATTGTTTCCCCATCTTCAGCATATTGGTAGTCGGGTAAATTACCATCGGGTTTATGACAGAAATCATATCTTGCCGTTGACGGTACCCCCGCTCAATCCGCTTTTTAAGGAAGATCAAGGAAGTTGCCGGGCAGTTGCCGCAGGAATCCTGGTACCGCAGACAGCCCCAGGAATAATGGCACCCCCCGGTCAGGAGAGCATCGTCCATACAGACAAAGAGAAAAGGAAGGTCCGGATAGGCGCGCCGCAGTTCGAGCATCAGGTCGAAGGAAATGAAACGGGAAACCCAATAGAATATGAAAGCGGTCGGAGTCCGCTCTTCCAGAGCCTGTTGAATATCGCTCAATTCTACCGGCGACCTTTCGATCCCAAAAAGGGCGTACGAGCTGTCGATCAGGCCGAGTTTTCCCAAAAACGTGAGAAAATGGGCCCGCAGGGACCCTGAGAACCGGGTCAGAGGTTTCATGGTAACCGAGTTTTTTGCGTCGTTTCGTTCCCTCGTGATGACAAAAGAGGGCAAGCCCATTTCCTCCATGGAGAGATGGATATGCCTGACAAAACTACCAGCCCCGCCGGACAGTTCCGTAGCGAAGTGAACGACACTCATAACCTCGCACCGCCGGGCCGGGCAGAGACAGCGCAGGATGCCTGGGGGATGACCGTGGTGAAGTCGGGAATGCCATCGTGGTACCTGTAAGCCGCCTGACAGCCGGCGCACCTCAGTAAATGGTTCTCCGCCCGTAGTTCCCCACCGCATTCAGGACAGGCCAGAATGGAGACCAGCTTAAAGTTCTTAAGTCTTTTTGCGCGCCGGTATACGTGCCAGCGGTTCAGGATAGCCAAGCCGTAGGCTCGCCAGCCTGTTTCGTCAGTCAGGTAACTATCCTTGGTTTCGCCGGCCTCGCTGTGCACATTGATGTCCTCGATCCAGTGCGCAGAAACCTCAGGGTTCTCCACCTTGTAGTTAATTTCATCGTCCCAGAAATATCTCACGTGGAACATCTGAGGCGAATCGTACATGCAGGCGCCCCAGGGCGAGTCATCCTCGAGCAGGTTTTTGGTACCTAAAAACGAGTCCTCTACGTGGCACCGCTTCTTGAGGATATGCAGGACGTCGTCTTTCTCGATGACCTCCAAACAATGGATATTATAGGGATGAAGCCGTTCAAAGAGTGCATTGGGGGTCTCTATGTAACCGGCCTTTCCGACTCTCTGCAGTTCCTTGAGAAATACCTCAGGTTCCGCCATGTGCTCAAGAATGTGCGAGGCAATGACAAAGTCAAAGGCCTTGTCCTTGAACGGCATCCTGGATGCGTCGCCGAACACAGCCGGCCTGTCTATCATCATCGATTCGCCGCAGCGGTGCTCCGCGCCGGTGAGCCTATCCAACAGGACATCGGAGCGCGGATAGGGGTTCCCGCCGGATCCCACATCCAGGACCAGTCCGGTTTCGTTTACGGGCAAGGCGACTTTTCTTAATGCCCAGAGTAATCTCTTAAACTTGAACATCGTGTGGTTCCCTCGATACATTCCCGGTCACTCGAATCACCTCTTCACGCCTCGCCCACTATGTTTTAGCCATGGGCTGCTTAACTGCCTCCATAAACAGTGACACCTGGCAATCCGGATTCCCCTGGCTGTCACAGTCCAGCAGGGTCAGATCCCAATCGGGTATCACGCTTTCCTTAGCAGTGACCTTGGCGATCTTGACAAACCGTGCTTTGGCCAACAGCGTCGACAACAGGTACTGATCGAACATGCAAAGATGCAACTCGCCAGACAGTCTGAATTTACCAACACGCAAAGGTTCGTAAACGCCCTTGATGCAACCTCCGAGGAGAGTTCTCTTGAGTGATCGCAAACCGTCCTTGATCGAAGCGCCTTTTACGGGACTCTCGGGAGGCGGGATCAGATTTTCGCCGCTCCTTCCCATCCTCTGGCACAGGTAATCGCGTATTTTCGCCCCGGAGCGCCACAAAAAGGTGACCATATCGCCGCCCGGGGTGTGTCGCGTGAGCTGGTCCAGCATTTCGAGCCTGATCCAGTAATAGCGAAGCCTGGCGGCCTCATCGTTGGGATCGACCAGAACCTCTCGTAAATTAAGGAGGTATTCAGCAGCCTGGTTTTCCAGGTCCGGCGTAACAACACGCAACACCCCGTTCGGTTTGAGGACTCGACAGCATTCGTCCAAGAAAACCTGCGCACTCTCGAGGGATAAATGCTCGATGAATTGGGAGTGGTAGACCACGTCGAACGTGTTGTCCTGAAACGGGAGCCGTTTGAGCAGATTGACCTGCATGACATCTTTGGAGCTGGGGCAATGGTCCGCGTTGATCCAGCCAGGCTGGAGGCACAGTTTGCCGCCGCAGGCCAGATTGATGCCGGCAAATCCCGCTGCAGGGTTAGATCCTATTCGAGCTGTCATGGGCACCGTTCCTGATCAGCAATGCTGTCTCTCAATATCAATTGAACCGCCTGCAGCAGGCCGCTGTAACGCGCCTCTCGCAACTTTTCCAAAGACATGTTCGCATTGCCGATGTAGTCATCCGGCCCGAAGGTGGCGGAGTATGCCTGGTGCAGATAGCTCTCAACCTCGGCAACAATTGACTCGGGTGGTTGAGCAATAGCCTTTACGATCTTCTCCCTGAGTTCAACTTCGTCCTTGAAACGATCCACCAAGGCAGTGGCGGTGCACCCCTTGAGAGGATGCTTGCCGAACGCGATGGCCGGCCGCCCCTGAAGCAGGGCTTCCAGCAAGACAGTACCGGTGATGGCTGAGGTACCGACCGAATTCCTGATCAGGGAATACGGCTCCGCGCTGAGCTCGTCGAAAAAGATGTTGGGTCCGATATTTTTTATCGTGCGGTAGAAATCACGGGGTCGCCACTTCAGGTCATAAGCGGATTCGAAGGTGGCCGGATGTTCCCTGACAACCAAAGAAATCCCCAATTCACTAACGGCCGCGTAGAGCATCTGTATGACAAACAGGTGATGCACGAAAAGCCCGCCGTCAGGCAGGGTTGTTTGTTCTGGCTGGAGCTGAAGAAAAACACAAATATACTTAAGGCCCTCTAGCTGAAGGCGCTCAGTGGCAAGCCTCTGGTATTCCCCAAGCGCTATTTGACCCAGCACGAGTTTATACGGCTTCCATCCATTCACTTTCAGTTTGTACATTAGACGCTTCGTTAGGCCGAGGCGTTGAATTCTTTTCTCGTAAAACGGTTTTGCCACGTTGTAATCGCTTTTCTTTTCGTCAATGAACCTCTGGACCGAATCATTAAAGGTCCCGCCAACCGTTTCCCTGAGAAGACTGTTCCCATATGGGCCATTCCCCTCAGGGACCACATCTAGGAAAACCTTCCAATTGAAGGGGGAAATGACCAGAGTGCAGGTTTTAATGCTGAGAGCCTCGCACACCTTCTTGAAGATATACATCGGAAGCATGTGAGGCTCATAACTAAAAACAACCACATTCGGTCTTAGCTTGGCACAGGTTTCCAGGGCAGATTTTGTCAGTGAATAGGTGATTTCATAGCGTTTGACTTCATCTCTGTGATTCCACCTCATCTTGCCACTGAACCGAGTCCACAACAAAGCTAAATGTTTATCGGAAATAATCGATTCAATAATCTCCAGCTGATTGTACCCGCTGACAGGTGTAAAGCCAATTTTGTCTGGCTCCGTAACGAGATTAAAGTCAAAGGTGACGACGGACTCGTTAAACAGCTGGTCTCCCAACAGGGATTCCTGTCGTTCAGGGTAAATGGCACTATCAACAAAACGGATTCCCGGGTTCAACTCAAGGAGCTGATGCACCAGTCCTTTATGGGCATTCGCACCCAGGTAGACGAGCATTGCGTTGTTGTGTTTCGGCATGCGGTTGTATGCTCCCTTTAGGATTCAGCTTGTGGCAGTCATAATGCGTTGAAGGATGCCGACAAGGCACCGGGTTCCCTCGGCGCAGGCAGTCCGGTCATAACATCAACTCCCACCCCAACGCGGTCCCGCGCGAGACATCCTTTACCACCTTTTTCCCCAGCACCATATCAAGGTACTTAGTCGCCAGCCCAAGCCCGGGGCGAATCGCGCGCACATTGTCTGTGGTCAGCACTTCCCCCGCCTTGACATCCTGCACCACGTACAGCGAACGCCGAAACACAAGCGATTTCTGCTCGGCCTCGGTGGCGCCGTAGCTTACCCGGCCCAGCGCCTGCCAGGCCCGTTCGGCCTCGACCACCAGTTGCGCCATCTCGGCCGGTTCCAGAGAGAAGCTGCTGTCCACCCCTCCGTCGGCGCGGTTCAGGGTGAAGTGTTTCTCGATCACGGTGGCGCCCAAGGCGACGCTGGCCACGGATACCCCCACGCCCATGGTGTGGTCAGACAAGCCAACCTCGCAGCCGAACAGCTCACGCATGTGCGGGATGGTCAGGAGGTTGGTATTGCCCGCGCTCGCCGGGTAGGTGCTGGTGCACTTGAGCAGGATCAGACCCTTACAACCGGCCTCGCGAGCGGCGCGCACCGTTTCGTCCAGTTCGGCGATGCTCGCCATGCCGGTGGAGATGATCATCGGTTTGCCGGTGGCGGCGACGCGGCGGATCAACGGCAGATCGGTGTTTTCAAAGGAGGCGATCTTGTAGCACGCGATCCCGAGGCTTTCCAGAAGGTCTACCGCAGTGTCGTCGAAGGGGGTGCTGAACGCAACCATCCCCAGTTCCCCCGCCCGCTCGATGATAGCCCTGTGCCATTCCCATGGCGTGTAGGCCTGGCCGTAAAGTTGGTACAGTGAGGTACCCGCCCAGAGGCTTCCGGGGTCGCCGATGTGGAATTCGCGCTCGTCCAAATCAAGCGTCATAGTGTCGGGTGTGTAGGTCTGAATCTTCAGCGCGTGTGCTCCGGCCCTGGCGGCAGCCTCGACGATTTCAAGGGCGCGCTCCAGCGACTGGTTATGGTTACCGGACATTTCGGCGATGACGAAGGGGGGGTGATTCAAACCGATGGAGCGGCCGGCTATCATGATCGAGTTGGTCGTGTCCATTATAGGGTCTCTTTGTATATTGCGTGGTGTTCCTGGTATCCTGCGGACTCAAATGCCCGCAACGAAGCCACATTCTCTTTGAATATCTCTGCATTGATACTTTTGATATCAGGAAAATTTTCCCTGATCCACCGGGAGCCGCAGCGAATGAGTTGTGATCCGACGCCCTTCCCTTGCCCCCCCGGGACAAGATACACTGAGATCCTCGCCTCGCTCGCGGAGAAATCGTAGCGCAAGACCCCCACCGGCCTGCCGTCGATTTCGCCGACCAGGAGAACCCGGTCTGCATCCTGCAGAGTACGGTAAAACCAGCTCCGATGTGCCTCAAGGGGGATCGGGTTGTCATCAAAGATGAACCGCCGCGTTTCTTCGGCATTGCGCCACTGGTTCATGGGGTCGCAATCTTCGGCAACCGCCCGACGGATGGTTATCTGCAGAGGGGAGAGCAGGCTTACCACCCTTTGGGCGCCTCTCGTGTCTACCGTCGCCAAGCCGCGTGTGGTATACAACTGTAGGCTCTCCGGAGAAGTCGCAAAAAAATAGAGCGCGTCCAAAATCTTCCTAGCGGTAACCGAAGCCGAAGCCCCCAGGTAGTAAAACAATCCCTGCTGCGCGCCGGATTCAGTCAACTCCCGCTGATTCTCTGACAAAACGGTTACGAACGACGGCAGTCCTAAGGCGCACCTTTCCCATGTAGTCGAACCTCCCGCTCCGATAGCCAGGTCCGCACCGCCCATCAGCTCGGCCATATTATCTACCATCGAGTGATAGGTAAATCCTTGCTGCGATGCGCAGATGCCTTGGAGCTGCTCCTTATGGAGGTTTCCGCCTCCGGCCACGACGTCCACGACCAGTTCCGGATCGGCGAGATCAATTAAGGCCCGCAGCGCCTTCTCGGTTTCATTAGTGGCATCAACCCCACCGTACGAGACCAGCACCCGCCTTATGCCTCCCTCGCGCTGGCGCAGGTTTTGACGGGCCACGGCAAATTCCGGCCGCAGCAGGGCAAACCGGGGACCGAGCATTTTTACGCACGAAGCAGGGATCAAATGGTCGTAGCGCGTCTCCATGGACCGGTACAAGTTTTGATCCAACAAAAGGTCGCAGTCATGCTGACGATTGGCAAGATCATCTATCACCATGAGCTTGCGAAATATGGGACGTAGTTCCTGCTCCCAGCGGGCCTCGATGGCGTAGTGATCGACGACCAACCAATCGAACGGCCCCTCGCCGAGGGCTGCTTTGGTCTGGGCGGCATCGGTAGCCCAATCGGCGCCAAGCCAGGCGGCGTATTCGGACGACCCCTTACCTACCGGTTCCTGAACCGTGAACGTATCGAGGGGTACCGGCAATCGGATTACCGCAAAACCGCGTTCGAGAATCTTCGCAATCATGTTGCCCGGATGCTCGCGGCAGATGAATTGGCATTGCGCGCCAGCAGCCTGAAGCGCTTGTGCCAGGGTCAGACAGCGCATGACATGGCCGGAGCCGATTTGCAGGGACGCGTCGGTGCGGAAGGTAACGATCATGAGTTTGGTGACTCCAGTGCCCGCAACTGTTTGATCAAGAAGCAGGCTTTCGCCATTTCCAGGTCTTCGGCGTCGTCGATGTCCATCGCGGAAATCCAGCCCAGGGGATGAAAGATGTGACCCGGCACGTAGAAGGTCTTTTGAGCTTTGAGGACCGGTGCACGCGCGATCCAAATGGCACCGCTCGGACAATACAGGTCGGGCAAATCCTGGGACCGGGCGGTGCGGGCTTCGGGGAACAGATAGTCGGGCTGCCCCTGCGCGTCCAGCTTGGCTGCCCACCATGGGTTCATCCAGCCAAAACGGAAGCTGCAGATCTGGGCTTCGGCGTCCTGGTCGAGATAATTCCGTACCGATGCCGATATATCCTCGGCATCGCGTAGCGGGCAATTGGCCATGAGTTGGGAAACGGCATCGTACTGCTCATCCCAGTGTCGCTCCGCCTGCACGAGCGCCGCGAGGGTCGCCTCGCTCGCGGGCGCCAGGTCGTCAGCCGCGGATACCCGCAAGAAAGGCGCCTCCGCCCCGAAGGCGCGCGCAATTTCCGCAGTTCCGGGATCATCGGTGGAAACCAGCAGACGATCATACTGCCCCGATTGTAGCGCGGCCTCAATGGTCCAGGCGAGCATCGGCTTGCCGTGGAAATCGAGAGTGTTTTTGCCCGGCAAGCGCTTTGATCCGCCGCGAGCCAGAATGATCGCAATGTGTTTCATTACCAAATGCCCCACCCACCATCTACTGCGAGAATATGTCCGGTGATGCCGCTGCTTTGCTCCGACAACAGCATCTCCACCGGCCCCACCACCTCGTCGTCCCTCAGCATGCGCCCAAGTGGACAAAGTTGCGCATAGCGCAGTTTAAAGGCGTCATCGACGCGCCCCTCCACCCCGCCAAACGCCACACAGTTGACCTGAATGCCCATGCTAGCCAGACGTACGGCCAACTCCTTGGTTAAATGCCCCAGTGCGGCCTTGGCAACACCGTAGTGCAGCGGCGATTGCTTGACGGGGTCAGTGTAGAGGTGCGGATTTGCGGCAACTGTTCCGTACTGCGAGCCGATATTAAGCACCCTGCGCAATTGGCTCTCCTGCTGTCGGGCCAAGGCCATTGTCAGTTCATAAGGCACCACGACATCGAGCAGATATTCGTTGGAAAAATTCTCACGGGTAACTAAACCATCCTCCCCGATCTTGAGGAAATCGACGCTTCTGGCATTATTTACCAGGCAATCGGGACGGATACCACGGGCTTCGAGCTGTTCGCAGAGCAATCCTGGCGCGCCGTATCCGATGAGATCCACCTTGAAACCTACGAATCTATCGCCGTAGCTCTGATACTCTGAATACATTTTTCCCAGCGATTCATCGGTTCGACAAGTGGCAACGACCCTGTCCCCGGCGGCCAAAAAGTGGCCGACCAGGGTCCGCCCGAACTTACCGCTCCCTCCCGTAATTAATAGCGTCCTAAAATTCATGATTTTCTTCCTGCTTCGATCAATGAAATAGCCTCTAACAAGAATTCTGGCTCACTGCGGACCTCCCTATGAATGATGCCCTGCACAAAATCAAACAATGCACTCTTAAAGGCACCAAAAGAGTCCTGGAAGAATAAATCCCTCCACCCCGATTCACCCATGACCCTCAGGGTCAAAGGCGCGCTGCAGGATCCCATGGCGCTCACCAGCAGTTGAAGCCCTGAACCGTATTCAACTGTCAGAGTCGTTGCACCATTGTGATGCCAGGTTCGAACCTGCTCTACCTTGCCACGTTTCTGAACTAGCAGTAACAGCGGTTCGATGACATGGGGGGCATACTTGTTCCAATCTTTGGGAACGGTGGCATGGATATGACGAATGTTGCCAATCTGAGCTGAATCTGATTCAGACAACCTAAATTCTTTGGCGTACTTCAGGGCCGAACAGGAAAAGAGTTGACCGGGATATTTCTGCATAGAGAGTAGTTTCTGCGCTTCGGCCACTGTCAGCGCAAGCGGTTTATCAATGTAGATTGGAATGCCAGCTTCCAGGAAGGGAGCGGCGAATTCGTAATGTGTTTCAGCGTCATCACGCGCCAGCAACACCCCGTCTACCTGGCCAATCATATCCTCGAAGTGGACGACCACATTGTCAATCAGCGAAGCTTTTGCCACGTGAGAAGCGACCTTTTCATCCTGTGTCCATACATGCGTAACCTTAGCTTCGGCTATCGTGTCGTTGGGAAACCGCTGTCGTTCAAGGTAGCGGGGTATGACAGGAAATCCGCAACTCTCCATAGCCACCGGATCGTAGCCATTGAATATGGCTGACCATGAATAAGGATGTCCGTTCCCTGGCGACAGGCCAATCACGCCGAGTTTCAAAGGTATCATGTCAGTTCCCAGAGTGCTGGATTAACAAAAAAAGGGTCGTTACTTGCCAAACCAGTCGCATCAAAACAGGTTTCGTTTGCGAAATCTTCCAGGCAGGAGCGATACTGCGCCAAGCCATCAAGTCCGACAAGTAGGGCGTCAACCTGTGGAAGATTTTTTACGAAGCTCAGAGCCGCCTGGTTAACGGTCAATCCCTGTGAGGCGGCAGCGTCATGCCAACGGGTAAGCAGGGGACGGATTGGCTCAAAAAACGCAGGGACGCTGCTCAAGGGCATGAGTAATAAACCCTGCAGGAAAACAGACCTTACATGTATTTCAACCCCTTCATTTTTCAGCAGATCCAGGTGCCCGCTGGTTAGCATGCGTTGATCCAGAACGTTCAACGGCAGTTGGACCAAGTCGGGTTTGAATCTCTTTAAAACGGCATCGACCTGCGTGCTGTCGTAAACCGATACTCCAATTTTTTCCACCATCCCTTTTCCCTTCAGTTCAAGCATCGCCGCCAGCAGCCTTTCTGCGCCAGGGACCAAAAGATCTTCGGCATGGTGAATCAGGAGTCCGTAGATTCTAGGGCACGAAAGCAACTCCAGCGATCGCTGGAAGACCTCCCTGAGCTTATCCGCCTCAACATCTGAAATGCGAGCGGTCGCAAAGCGAGGCGTTTTTGTTACAACCTTGAATCCTTTTAGCGAGTTGCTACCCAGCACGGCCTCGGATTCACCATAAAGGGTGGCAGTATCCAGCACTTCAATTCCATTATGCCTCGCCTCACCAAGAATAGCCGCTACCGTTTCCGGGGCGGTAATCCCATGCTGATTGGCAATTCCATAGGGTAGCCCCCATTGAACTGTTCCTAATCCGAGCTTATTGGTACTTTTCATTACGCTAAAACTTCGCGCAGGACTTGAACAACAATATCCTGCTGCGTCCAGGTCAATGCCGGATACAAGGGTATGCTGATGACATCTGAATAAAACAGCTCTGCCTGCGGACAATACCCAGCGCTGAAGCCCATCTTTTCATAGTAAGGCTGACGATAGACAGGGATGTAATGCAGGTTCACCAGTATCCCCGCTGCGCGAAGGCCGTCGTATACTTGGCGTTGTGTCTTGCCCATCTCATCGAGCTTCAAACGAATGACGTAGAGGTGGTAGCCTGAATAACTGTCTGCGTGCTGCCATGGGGTCAGCAGTGGCAAGGCGGCTAACAGTTGGTCATAACGCTTGGCAATGGCGTGACGCCGGGTGACGAAATCATCGATCCGCCGCATCTGGCTTAGGCCTAAGGCAGCATGTATGTCGGTCATGCGGTAGTTAAATCCGAGGTCTATCTGTTGGTAATTCCAGATCTCCCCGGCTGGACGGGGTTGCATTTCTGCCGCGGTGCTCGTGATGCCATGGCTGCGCAGCAGGCGCATGCGTTTGGCCAAAGTCGCATCATTTGTAACCGCCATCCCTCCCTCGCCAGCGGTGACAATCTTGACTGGGTGGAAGCTGAACACGGTGATGTCACTGTAGCGTCCGTTGCCGATCGGTTCACCTTTGTATTTGCCGCCAATGGCATGCGAGGCATCTTCGATGATTTTAAAACCATAACGCTCCCTCAGCGCCTGAATTCCTGTCATGTCGCAAGGTTGGCCACACAAGTGCACCGGAATCACGACTTTGGGCACCTTGCCACTCTTTTCCGCCAGAGCCAGTTTTGCTGCGAGGGTCGCTACGCTCAAGTTGTAGGTGGCCGGATCAATATCCACAAAATCGACGGTGGCGCCGCAATACAGCGCACAGTTGGCACTGGCGACAAAGGTGGCGGGGGTTGTCCAGACGATATCGCCCTTGCCTACACCGAGCGCAAGGCAGGCGATGTGCAGGGCACTGGTGGCGCTGTTGACGGCAACCGCATGTTGGGCAGCACAGTAATCGGCAACTGCCCTCTCAAAAGAGGGCACAACCGGGCCTTGGGTCAGAAAATCCGAGCGCAGCACGGCGACCACCGCGTCGATGTCGTCTTGGTTAATGTCCTGGCGTCCATAGGGGATCTTAATCATATGAGCCTTCCGTTGTGGAGAGAGTTGCTTTTTGTAGTTCTCGGCGTCACTGGTGCCGTATGCATAACGATGTCTTGATAGCTGCCGGCGCGCTTGATGCCGCCCCCTCCCAGCTCCACGACCTGCGTGCAGTTTTTGAGGGTGGTGAGGCGATGGGCGATAATGAGCAGGGTCAGGTCCTTGCTGAGCCCTTCGATGGCTTGCATGACGGCCAGTTCGGTTCCGTTGTCCAGTGCGCTGGTGGCTTCGTCGAAGATGATGACGTCGGCTTGTTTGTAGAGGGCGCGGGCGATCCCGATACGCTGGCGTTGGCCGCCGGAGAGGCGGATACCGCGCTCACCGACGAAGGTTTGGTATTGATTGGGCCAGCTTTCGATGCTGTCGGCGATTTGCGCCTGAAATGCGGCATGCCGGACGCGCTGGGTGTCGATCAGTTCTCTGGGCACGCCAAAGGCGATGTTTTCTTCAATGCTGCTGTCGGCCAGGAAAATGGCCTGCGGAACATGGGCGATATGGGCCTGCCAGGAGCGGTAGTTGGCTTTGGTGACAGCCTGGCCATCGATCTCCAAGGTGCCTCCGGTCGGCTCCAGCAACCCCATGACGATATCGAGCAAGGTACTTTTGCCGCTACCGGTGGGCCCGAGAAACCCGACGCGACTCCCTTTACCGATAGTGAGGTCGAGCTCCCTCAAGATATAGGGCGTTTCCGGGCCGTAGCGAAACACGAGTCGTTTGAGGCTGATAGTGTGCTCGAAGGGGAGCGGTTGGGCGGCAGGTCGGTCGGCATAGGCGGGTAAAGGCTGGTCGAGCAGTTCGAGTGTGTCTTGCAGTGAGGCTTGGCCGCCGAGTATCGTGGTCCAGGATCCATAGGCTTGTTGCAATACAGGGAGCAAACGCTGCGCACCAAGAGCCAGGGCGCCGAGGACAGGCACGGCCTTGGCAATGCCGTCGGCTTGCTGAGCAAGAGAGTAGGCAAGCGCGGCGATGAGCATCATCCCGAGCGCCTCCATGCCGTAGCGCGGACAGGAGCTGACAAACTGGTTGTTACCCTGGGCGCGGCGCAGAGGGAGATCGGCACTGCGATAGATCTGGCAAAAGGTTGCCTGGCTGCCGTCGATAAGCATGTCGCGGATGCCGCCCAGCCCTTCTTGCAGGGCCTTGATGACATTGCTGGATTCGCGGGCAATACGCAGGCCGTCTGCCAACAGTTGCTTGCGGGTCAGGCGAATGATTAAGACGTAGATCAGGCCAAAGCCGCTAAAGGCCGTCAACGCAATGACAGGTTCCACCGCCAGCAAGGCGAGAAGTATAGCCACCAGCATGAAGGCGGAACTGATAAGCGTTAAGGCCGGCAGAATGATGGCGTAAATGACGCCGGTGGTTTTGACCGAGATCCCATTGATGACCTCGCTGCTGTTGCGGGCGCAATGCACGGTATACGGCTGATACAGGGTGCGGCGGTAGATGCCGATACTGAGGTCGGCCCCGGCGGCGAAGGATAGCCGGGTACTGGCCCAAAGCAGCAGCAAGCGCATGGCGCCTGCGACAAGGGCAGCCACGCTGAAGGCAATGGTCAGTGGCAGCAGGAGTTGCCCAGCCTGTGTCAACCCCAGTGATTGGAAGATCGGTTTTGCGGCAGGATGCTCGAAAACGCGTGATGGAGCGGTCAGTACACCAAGAAATGGTAATACCGCACCTATGCTGAGTATCTCCGCGAAGGTGGCGAGGACCATGAGGATAAGCAGAAGCCCGAATTGCCCGCGACGACGCGGGCTGATGTGGTGCCATAGACGTTTTAAAAGGCGGGCGATTGGATGGTCTGCCGGCATGAGCACCTTCTTTTTTTGCTGTTTTAACCTAGACTGCAATACCCTCTGGGAGAAAAACGAAACAGATCATCACCGTTTATTCAAATTGTCATCGATACCCCTAGGTCTCTAGGTGCAACAGTTCACACAACTCACGTCTACAGCAGACATTCTGCTGCTCTAAAAACAACCGAAACACAACACGGGTACTTATTAGTTGATTTGATTAATTGAAGGATAATGCTTGCTTCTTGATTTTTTCAATGGTCTTCCTATCCTCGTCCGATAAATTGGTCAAATACTCCAAGAAAAAAACGAGCACAATCGAGCCTAAAAAAGCGGCCACTGTCGCCAGGATCACAATTAGCGACCTTTTCGGCCTGCTTCTGTTGATCGGGACCACCGCCTCGTCGAGTATCTGGAAGTTGGTAGAATCTTTTGCCTCATTTATCTTGGCCACCTCAAACTGCTTGGTCAACTGCTCGAAGATGGCTTCCTGTGTTTTGAGCTCCCGCAATTTGCGCGAATATTCAAGCCCCACACCAGGCACATTACCAAGGGAAGGGATTCCCTCCCCACCGGCGCCACTTCCGGCTAGAGCCCCGAGCTCGCCTTTCAGCCTTTTGATCCCCGACTGGAGTGCCTGCAATGCCGGGCTTCTATCGGTTTGTTGGCTGCTCAGGACGGCCAGTTGCACCTCCTTGCTCGCCAGTTCTGCCTTGAGGTGCGCTACGCCCTCAATGGACGCCTTGGCCTGAGAATCCACCTGCACGACCTTATTTTTCTGGGAGAACGACTTCAGATCGTCCTCTGCAGCATTCAGGTCCTTTTTCACCAGATCGAGGCGCTTTTCCAGGAAGAGCCTTTCTGTCCCGACCTTGGAGAGATTCAACCTGACGGTGGTCTTGCCGAGTTCATCGACAACGGTGTTGGCCAGCAGGGCGGCAAGCTTCGGGTCTCTATCCTCGGCGGTAATGGAAATGATCCCGTCCTTGCTCGCCTGCACCTTGACCACTCCTTCCAGCCTGTTCCTGGCCTCCTCGATCGTTTTCGCCTTATAGACTCTGGTAAGATCCAGCCGTTTGATGACGGCATCTGCGACGGATCGACTTTTTAGTATCCCGAGATAGAGATCGCCTCCCCCCCCCCCGAGGCCTCCGGCCGCAAGTCCGGCCAGCCCCCCCGCCTGTCCGAGTAAAGCGGAAAGCCCGCCGCCACTTTCCTTCTGTGGGGGGAGCACCTTGGCGGTAGCGGAATAAATATTCGCTAGGGTAAGGCTGTAAATTACTGAAACTACGATGGTAATGCTGCATATCATTATGATGAGCATCTTGCGCTTCACGAGCACCTGCAATAGCTCCAGCATGTTGAATTCCGGCTCCTCAGCAATTTCCACCTGGCTCTGCCCGTCCGTCATAGAGATCCTTTAAAACAGTTCAGATTTCTGAGTTCAAAACCTATCATTCTGAAAAATTCAGGTTAACGCATGGCAAGTCCCCAGCGCGGCACCGCTGTCGGTTCTCCGAGCAAGCGTCCCCCATGTGCTGAAGTAGAGGAAGTTGACCGAGTCCTTCATGGTCTTGAGCAGTTCCACCCTCTGCAGCAACCCTTCCCGTGCAGTGAAATCATTTCTCTTCCGTCTTCAAGACCGTCTGCCCAACGGCCCTAAAATCATCAAGATGGCGTTCGACAATATTTCTGATAACTTCCAGATTGAGCTTCCGGTAATCATGCACCGCAACATTGCGGAAGCCAACCATGGCCTTGAGGAAGTCGCACAGGGGATCCTCAATAATCCGGGCCTCGCACAACATATCGAAGGCATCCCTAGTTTCCTGACGCGCATCAGATGCATGGCGGCATCTATGGATGCCTTGCAGGTCCGTTGCAGGTTGAGGATTATGGAGTCCTGGCGGGCGTAGTTGGTCTCCAATTCCTCCTCATAGCCGCAATATTCAGTTTCCACCCGTGCCAGGCAGCGCTCGATGGCAGCGACCATGTTGAGGAGGACATCATCTACCATAGACATTCCCCCGTTGCAGCAGGTCGGCCACTATCTCGCGGCGCTCCTCGTTCAATCTGGCATAGTTTGAGAGTACGGCGTCTTCAAACTGATCGACTTCGCTGGAACCAGAGCGGTACAGCAACTCACCGTGAGCCACCACCTGCTGCATTCTGAGAACCGTGGATGCGCTCAACAGGTCCACCAGATCTACATCCCGTCCGGCAAAGGATGCCAGCTTCTGGGCCAGTTCCCAGCACCTAAGCGGAGTCAGCGCCTCAAGAGTAAAAACGCAATATCGATGTCGCTGTCGGGTCTCTGAGCTTCCGACAACCACGAACCGAACCGATAGATGGCAAGACAACCGGGGACGGCATTACGAAGCGTCGTGACTGTCAGTTGCTTCAAGGCTGTGGGGTCCGCAGTTGCCATGATCCGGCATCCTACCTTCACATCTCAGTTACCTAACCCACTGATGGAGTTCCAGGCAGAAAGGTCCGCCTGAGCGACGACACCACGACGAACCAGCGACGTAGAGGCAACATAGGCGGACACCGGCACCGGCTAGGCCCCAAGGTCAGCCCGCAGACTACCCAGCGGTGAGGAATGTAAAAATCACCTCCCTAAACCGCCGTCAGAACTTGAGCCCCGCCGCCACCAGCACGCCGGCGGTTACCGCTATGTTGCCCAGGATCTGGGCGATATCCTTGATGTCCCTGAGCCAGGCGGTCTTTTCGTATTGCCGGGGAACGATCACGGTGTCTCCCGAATCGAGCTTTTTGCCCCAGAATGAGTTGTAAAACAGAAAGCCTCCCGAATTTTTCTGGCTTACGACCGATCCGTCCACCTTGACCACATAGACCTCGCCCAGGTTGGCATCCCCCGTAGCTCCCCCCACCTGATCCAGATACCACTCCACGCTCTTGCCGTGCTGGCTCACAATGGAGTTCTGGTTGTAGACGTCACCGATCACGTTGACGCTGCCGGGATCGCTGGGAACGGTCAGCCGGTCTCCTCCCTGGAGTTCCACATCGTACACGCTCCCCTTTAAATCCTTGAGCGAAGCGATCTCCACCAGGACGCGCCCCTCGGCTTTCTTGGTCTTGAGCACCTCCACGCTCTGCATCAGCCCTTCGAGGGCGGCCTTGGCGGCGGCAACCTCCTCGGCCGAGGAGGCGGTCTGGGCCATGGTGGTCTGCAGCTTGATTATGTTTTCCTGGGCTTTGGCCAGTGACTCGTCCATGCGCTGCTGCTGCAGGCGCCTGGCAAGCTCGCGGGTAAACTTGACCCCCTTGAGATAGGCGAGATCGCTGAATCCTCCGGCGCGCTCGATGACCGAGCTGAGCCGCTCCCCCTTGTAGATCGGGTAGACTCCGGGAAAGACAAACTCCCCAGTCAAGAGGACGTAGCGCTCGGTCGACTCGGCCCAGTTCGGAATGCGCCGCACCGAGAGCTCGTCGAACGGTTCCAGCTTGATGTTGTCCGCCCCGCCTTTCAGTGCCTTTTCCAAATCGACCTGCAAGGAGTAGGAGGTCACCGTGTCGCCGCTGCGCTTGAGCCTGGTTATTTCCGCGTTCTTCAGGTAGGCGTCAAACTTGACGTTTCCCCCCTGCATAAGGAGGTCGCGCACCGTCATGTTTTCGAAAAACCTTTTCTGGCCGGGCCGCTGCACCTCTCCGTTGATTCTCACGAAGGGGGTCTCCTCCATCTCCTTGCGGGCGAAGATCTTCACCCGGTCGAATTCCTTCAGTTCGGGATCGCAGGCGGGATCCCCGGCAAGGGCCTTGGATACGTCGAAGAAGAGCACCTCCGGGTGCTGGTCGGGTGGGCAAAGGCGGATGATCTGTCCGGCGGCGCCGTAGTATTCCGGGAGCAGGTTGTCTGCGGAAAGCAGGGCGCTCACCCGCATCCCCGGCTTCAGGGCGAAATCCCCCGGGCGCAGCACGTGCCCGTTCAACCGCACGTAGCCGTGCAGCACGCTGTCGATGGGAAGCACCTTCACCAGGTCGTGATCCTGGATAGTTATGCCGCCGGCCACCTCGTCCACCCCCTTGTCCCCCTTGAGATCGAGGTTGAAGTCGGTGACCACCTTCTTGTCGTGCGCCTCGACCCGGTACAGTTGCACCCGCTGCAGGTAGCCGCTCGGGTTGATACCGCCCGCCAGGGCGAGGAGTTCCTTGAGATGGCGCTCGCCCTTAAGCTCGTAGATGGCGGGGCGGCGCACGTTGCCGGCCACCCCGGCGACCGGGCCAATGACCGGCACCAAGATGGTGTCCCCCGGCTGCAGACGGATGTCTTTCCCCTTGTCTCCCTTCAGGAAGAAGTCGTACAGATCTACGGTCTCGGCAACTTTGCCGCCCCGGTTGATCTGGATGTTCCTGAGGCTGCCGTTCTTGGTCGGCCCGCCGGCCACGGAGAGGGCGCTCAGCACGGTGGAGAGGGAATTGACGTTATAGTCGCCCGGTGCGGCCACCTCACCGACAACATACACCTTGATGGAACGCAGCCTCCCCATGTTGACGTTCAAGTGGAAATTTTTGTAGACGCGGCCGATCACCACGGTAAGCAGGTTCGGCAGCTGGTCGAATCTCTCACCGGCCACCTTCACCGCCCCCACCTTGGGAAGGGAGACCTCGCCGCTGCGGTTGACCTCCAGGTTGAAGGTGCCCTCGATGCTCCCCCATATGGTTACCACCAGCCGGTCGCCTGCGTTGATCACGTAGTCCGGCCCCACCGGGACATCGGTCTGCGGCGCGAATCCGAAGACCTCCGGCCTGAAGAAGCTGTAGCCGAACTGGGTGAGCACTCCCGTGCCATACGGTTGCGGCTTGACCTTCTCCGCGGGGACCGGGTTCTCGCTCAGGGTGCGCTCGATCGGGGAGAGCACCAGCGGCTCGTTGAGCCTTCCCCCGGTCTTTTTGGAGGTCCTTTGTGTAGCGGTCAGTTCCTTCTTATCACGCTCCAGATCTACGGGCGTTTTTAGCTGTTGCGGTGCATTCACTGCCGGGATCTGGCCGGCATCCTTTCCGTCCCGGGGCGAATCGTATTGGACCTTGGGAAAGAAGTCATCGTCTTGCGGTGGCAAGGGCAGGAAGTCATCCTGGTCCTGCGGCGCCTGCTGCTGGAAAAGGGTGCTCTGTCCCTGCTGCCCTCGCAACTGTTGCTGTCCCTGCTGCAGTTGCTGTCCCGGCAGCTGCTGCCCCTGTTGGAACTGTTGCTCTTGCTGTCCTTGCAGTTGCTGCCCCTGCTGGTACGGCAGATACTGCTGCTCTGCCTGTCCCTGGAATTGGGGCTCTTGCTGGAACTGCTGTTGAGAGCCATCGTTTCCCTGCCCCGGCGTAATCTGGTTTTGCCCGGAGGAAAATCCCAGCCCGGCATCCTGCATGGTGTAACCGCCCGAAAAGACACCAGACCTGCCGTAGTTTGGATTGGGGGACATATCCTGGGAATCAGAGGACGGATCTTCGGTAAAGGTCGGATAAGAAGCAGCAATGGAACTGGAACATGAAAACAGGATGATTGCGATGAGCGGGAAAAGAATTCTCTTCATGCCTTGTTGGTTCCTCAACTTTGTCTAAATGGAGAAGTTTGCAAGATTAAGTGCCACGTTGAAGCCCGCGACTTGCCGAGACCATGCAAAGGACCGACTAGCGGGGGCTCACTTATAACATGCAAACACCTAAATGTAAAGAGATCCACAGTAACTCCGATTCACTTTCGGGGTAGTGCAGGCAACCGGCGGTACGATCTCTACTACACGGGACACTGATAAGCTCATTTAATTAATTCAGGAAGCAAATCTCGCGAATGAAAACTTCGGATTTGCATCGCAGTTAATCCCGAGGAGTCTCTGGATGACGCCGAATTGACCAGAGACCCGTCCCACAATGCACATGTGCCAGTCTGTGCAGACTGTGCTCATGGCGACCGTACACCTATGAATGAAGAGGGGTTGCGGATCGCACCAGTGAGCAGACAATGCGGTCATGCAGGACAAAACATGAGTATATTCTAAGACCGTACAGAGATATCTATACCATGCCGATTCCGCAATGTAAAATGCAAAATGGCGGCACGTCACCCAAGGCAATCAAAAAAGGGGCTCCCCACCGGGACCCCCTTCTTGTGATTACCTTCGATAATGCGGCGGGCGGAAGGAGCCGCGCCTGGATTTCTACAGATAGTAGCGGGAGGTGATGCTCTCCCAGTTCCCCTGCCCTTTCAGTATCAGGTCGCACAGCTCCCGGACCGCTCCCCAGCCGCCGCGGTTCTTGGCAACGAAATGGGCGAAGGGGATCACCTCGGCGACGGCGTCTGCCGGTGCCGACGCGAAGCCCACCCGCTTTAATAGCGGGATGTCGATGACGTCATCCCCCATGAAGGCTACCTGTTCGTCGGCAAGACCGGTCGCTTCCAGCATCTGCCGGTACGGGACCAGCTTGTCCAGCGATTTCTGAAACACCTGGGCGATGCCGAGTTCCACGGCGCGGTTGGCGACCACCTGGGACTCGCGACCCGAGATGATCCCCACCTCGATGCCGGAGCGCTGCAGCATCTTGATGCCGTGGCCGTCCTTCACGTTGAAAAACTTGCTCTCCACCCCGTTGGAGTCGAAGATGATGCGGCCATCCGTCATCACCCCGTCCACGTCGAGGATCAGCAGCTTGATCTTTTTAAGTTTCTCTTCCATGGGTCCCCTCAAGGTTACCTGTTACGCGATACCGGCTTTCAGCAGATCGTGCAGGTGGACAATGCCGACCGGGGTTTCCGAGGTTTGGTCGCTGAACACGAAAAGCGAGGTGATGGAGTACTGCTCCATCTGCTGCAACGCCCGCGCGGCCAGGTCGTCACGCCCGATCCGTTTCGGTTTGCCCCGCATGAGGGCGCCCGCCGACAGGTTGATGATGTCCAGCCCGCGCTCCAGGGCGCGCCGCAGGTCGCCGTCGGTAATGACGCCGATTAGGGTTCCGTCTGCCGCGGTCACCCCGGTGATCCCGAGCCCCTTGGAGGTGATGGTGAAGAGCGCCTCCCGCATCAGGGTGTCGGAGCCGACCAGGGGGAGCGCGTCCCCGTCATGCATGATGTCCTCGACCTTCAAGAGGAGCCTGCGTCCCAGGGTGCCGCCGGGGTGGAACATGGCGAAGTCCTCGGCCTTGAAACCGCGGCTGACCAAGAGCGCCACCGCGAGAGCGTCCCCCATGGCGAGCGTCACGGTGGTGGAGGCGGTCGGAGCCAGACCGAGCGGGCAGGCCTCCTCCTTCACCGAGATGTCCAGAAAGACGTCGCCGCTTTTAGCGAGCGCCGAGGTCGGGTTGCCCGCCATGGCGATCAGGGAGGCGCCCAGCCTCTTGATGATCGGGAGGATACGCACCACCTCGTCGGTCTCGCCGGAGTTGGAGATGGCAATGACCACGTCGCCGCGCATGATCATGCCGAGATCGCCGTGGATCCCTTCGGCCGGGTGCAGGAAGAAGGCGGGCGTCCCAGTCGAGGCCATGGTGGAGGCGATCTTCTGGCCGATCAGGCCCGACTTCCCCATCCCCGTGATGACAACCCGGCCGCTGGCGGCAAGAATCATCTCCACGGCCCGGGTGAACTCCCCGTCCAGAGACGCCTCAAGGCTCAAGAGCGCCTCGGCTTCCACCCGTACTACCCGTTTCGCTTCTGCTAAGATCATAATAGTGTCCGTTCCAAGTTCTCAGTTCCAAGTGGTTAGTTCCCATAATGCAGAACCAGGTAACCTGGAACAAAAAACAGTTTTTATTTCACGATTGCGTCGATTGCCTTGAGTTTCTTCAAGAGCAGCGGCAGGTCGTCCAGACGCACGGAGTTCGGTCCATCACAAAGAGCCTGGTCGGGATCTTCATGCACCTCCAGGAACACGCCGTCCACTCCGGCGGCCACGGCGGCACGGGAAAGAAATTCGACGAACTCGCGCTGACCACCCGAAGAGGTCCCCTCGCCACCGGGAAGCTGCACGCTGTGAGTGGCATCGAAGATCACCGGGCAGCCGGTCCCGCGCATGATCGGGAAGCTGCGCATGTCCACCACCAGGTTATTGTAACCGAAGCTGGCTCCGCGCTCGGTCAGGATGATGTTCTCGTTGTCGCAGGCCTCGATCTTGCCCACCACGTTCTTCATGTCCCAGGGCGCCAGGAACTGCCCCTTCTTCACGTTGATCACCCTGCCGCTCTTGGCGGCGGCGACCAGGAGGTCGGTCTGCCGGCAGAGAAAGGCCGGGATCTGCAGCACGTCCAGAACATCGGCGGCCGGTGTCACCTGCTCGATGGAATGGATATCGGAGAGCACCGGTACTGCGAGTGTCTCCTTCACCTTGGCGAGGATGCGCAGCCCTTCACGCATTCCCGGCCCCCGGAAGGCGGTCACCGAGGTCCGGTTTGCCTTGTCATAGGAGGCCTTGAAGATCAAAGGGATGCCGACGCCGTTGCAGATGGTCATCAGCCGTTCCGCGCAGCGCAGCGTCGCGCTCTCGTTCTCTATCACGCAGGGGCCCGCCACCAGCACGAGCGGCCTGTTTCCCCCGATCTTCACGCTACCTACGGTGATTTCCCTGACCATATGCACTCCTTGAAAGCAGTTGGAAACGGTTCTGGTTCCTTACCCCTTCCGGTTCGCCTTGGTGGCACCGATAAACGCCTTGAAGAGCGGGTGCGGACTGAGCGGCTTGGACTTGAACTCCGGATGGAACTGGCAACCGAGAAACCAGGGGTGTTCGGGAAGCTCGATGATCTCCACCAGGTCCGCATCCTTGTAGATGCCGGAGATGATCATCCCCTTTTCCACCAGGGCGCCTCGGAAAAGGTTGTTGAACTCGTAGCGGTGACGGTGCCGCTCGGAGATTTCGGTGCCGCCGTACGCCTTCTGGGCGAAGCTCCCCTTGACCAGGGAACAGGGGTAGGCGCCAAGCCTCATGGTCCCCCCTTTGCGCTCCACCCCGATCTGCCCCTCCATCAGGTGGATCACCGGACTGGCGCAGACCGGCTTGAACTCGCTGGAAAACGCCTCGGGGAGCTGGCAGACGTTGCGCGCGTACTCGACGGCCGCCATCTGCATGCCGAGGCAGATGCCGAAAAAGGGGACCTTCCGGGTCCGGGCAAACTCGATCGCCTGGATCTTCCCCTCCGTGCCGCGCTCGCCGAAACCGCCGGGAACCAGGATGCCGTCCACGTCGCTCAGGTACTTTTCGGATCCTTCCTCCTCCAGCTTCTCGGAGTCGAGATAGACCAGGGTCACCCGGCAATCGTTGGCGATACCGCCGTGGGTGAGCGCCTCGGACAGGGACTTGTAGGATTCCTTGAGGTCCACATACTTCCCGACCACGGCAATGCGCACCTCACCGGAGCCGGGGCTGGTCAGCTTGCTCACCACCTGCTGCCAGTGCGAGAGGTCCGGGGCCTTGGTCCAGATGTTCAGCTTTTCGACCACCTGCTCGTCCAGTCCCTCAAGGTTCAGAGCGAGCGGCACCGCATAGATGTGCTCGGCATCCCGGGAGGTGATGACCGCCTTCTCCTCCACGTTGCAAAACAGGGCGATCTTCGCCTTCATTTCCTGGGGGAGTTCCTGCTCGCAGCGGCACAAGAGGATGTCCGGCTGGATGCCGATCTCGCGCAGCTCCTTCACCGAGTGCTGGGTCGGTTTGGTCTTCAGCTCGCCCGCCGTCTTTATGTAGGGGACCAGGGTCACGTGGAGATAGAGCACGTTGCCGGGACCGCGGTCGCTCTTCAACTGGCGGATCGCCTCCAGGAAGGGGAGCGACTCGATGTCGCCCACCGTGCCGCCTATCTCGATGATGGCGATGTCGGACCCCTTGGCGTTCTCCAGGATGTTGGACTTGATCTCGTCGGTGATGTGGGGGATGACCTGCACCGTCCCGCCCAGGTAGTCGCCGCGGCGCTCCTTTTCGATGACCGAGAAATAGACCTGCCCCGTGGTGAAGTTGCTCTTTTTGGAGAGTTTGGCCGAGGTATAGCGCTCGTAGTGCCCGAGGTCGAGGTCGGTCTCGGCGCCGTCATCGGTGACGAAGACCTCGCCGTGCTGGAACGGGGACATGGTCCCGGGATCGACGTTGATGTACGGGTCGAGCTTCTGGATGGTCACCCTAAGCCCCCGTGCTTCCAGAAGAGCGCCCAAAGAAGCGGCGGCGAGTCCCTTCCCTATCGAAGAGACGACGCCGCCGGTAACAAAGATGAATTTTGTCTTCACGTAATAAACCTCCGGTGTAAAAAAACCTAAAACTGTTAACCTGAAAACTGTACTACGTTCTAGGTTCCAGGTTCTAAGTTGGCATCCGAATCTGACACTTAGATCTTAAAACGTAGAACGTAGGACATAGAACGAGAAGATCTATTGTCTTATAACGTCTTGGCCTTCAGCTTCGCCAGCACCTTCTCCAGATCCGCCGGAGTGTCGACCCCGATGGACTCAAAATCGGTCTCCACGATCTTGATGCGGTAGCCGTTTTCCAGGACGCGCAGCTGCTCCAGCTTTTCGGCCAGCTCCAGGTAGGTGGGGGCGAGCGCGGCGAAGACCGGCAGGAACTCGCGCCGGTAGACGTAGAGCCCGACATGCTTGTAGCACAAAAGCTTCCCGGAAACGAAGGCCTCGTCTTTCAGATCGTTCCATTTGTCGCGGAAAAAAGGGAGCGGCGAACGGGAAAAATAGAGCACGTTCCCGGCGGGGTCGCTGACCACCTTGACCACGTTGGGAGAAAGGAAATCGTGCAGCGTCCTGATCCGGCACTTGAGGGTCGCCATCGGGATGGAAGGGTCCTCCATGAGCGGGGCGATCGCCTGGTCTATCATGGCGGGATCGATCAGCGGCTCGTCCCCCTGGACGTTCACGATGATGTCCGCGTCGAGCCTGGTCGCCACCTCTGCCAGACGGTCCGTTCCGGTTTCGTGGCAGACCGAGGTCATCTCCACCCGGCCGCCGAAGCCGCGCACGCAGGCGGCAATCCTCTCGTCGTCGGTGGCGACGATCACCTCGCCCACCAGCTTCGCCTTCTGGGCACGCTCGTAGACATGCTGCACCATGGGGCGACCCATGATGTCCGCCAAGGCCTTACCCTCAAAACGCGTGGATGCATACCTGGCGGGGATTACCGCGGTTATCTTCATGTGGCGTCTCAATTGGAGCGAGCGTCGCGGGAAATCCCCGGACCTGGCGCTCATCTGGCGGTAGTGTTTTGGTGGTTGATTGGCTGGCTTTTGCAGCGGCTAAAGCCGGTTGGGGCGCAGCCGGTATGAGCGCTCCGTCCCTCTCAATGGCGGGACGTATCAAGTTACATCAAAAGAAAGGGTCGTGTCAAGGAGGGAATCAGAGGGCGGCGCTCAGGCGATCGGACCAGGTGATGGTCTCCAGCTGGGCGGCAAGCAGTTGATCCAGGTTGAGGCCGCACTGCTCCAGATGCTCGTTCACCCCGGCGAAATCGGCCTGCTCCAGCTTCTCGGAGAGCAGCAAAAGGCTCCCGATCCGGCCGCTGCGCTCCAAAAGCGCGCCCCGCACGTCGTCCACCAGGTTGAGCTTTTCCACCAGTTCGTCCATGGAAACCTCGAACAGGACGTCGATGAGCGAGAGGATGCCGGCCATGAAGGCCCGGTCCGAGAAGTCCTTGCCGCCGGGGTTGGGGAGCGACTGCACCAGGAGCTCCATCAGTTTGCCGCGCATGGCCGCGATCTCCAGCAGCGGGCTTTGCGCCCCGCTCGAATCGCTGTTGGCGTAGAGGGCGAGGGTGATCCATCTCTTGAGCTGTTCCAGGCCGAGCACCATGAGTGCGTGGCGCAGCGTCTTGATGCGCACCCTGAGCCCGATGGCCACCGAATTGACCAGCCGCAGCAGGTTGTAGGTGAGCCCCGGGTTCTGCTTGAAGGTCTCCTCTATTTCGGAGAGCTCGGTCTCCGACATGACCTGCTCCATCAGTTGCAGCATGGTGAGCTTCCCCACGTCGACCCGGTTCTGCTTCAGGACCACCGGGCGGGCGAAGTAGTAGCCCTGGAACAGGTCGAAGCCGAGTTCCGCGCAGACCGCGTACTGCTCGGCGCTCTCCACCTTTTCGGCCAGAAGTGTCAAGGGCCAGGCGCGCAGCTGCCTGACGATGCCGGGAAGCTGGTCCGGGGGAATCTCCAGTACATCCAGCTTGACGATGTCGACCAGCTGATAGATGCTGCTAAAGTCGGGGGAATAGACATGGTCATCGAGGGCCAGCTGGAAGCCCAGGGACTTCAGGTTGCGGCAGCGCGCCACCACCTCCTTGTCCACCAGGATAGTTTCCAAGAGCTCGATCACGACCTGGTCCTTCGGCAGGAGCTCGACCGCGTCGCTCATCAGCATCTCGTAGGTCACATTGAAAAAGCCCTTGTGGCGCCCGAGGACGTCCTGGAAGCCGAAGTCGGAGAGCGCATTCAGGATGACACTCGCGCTCGCCACCTGGGTGTCGAGGAAGCTTGCGGCGAGCAGGCTCTCGGCTGAGCGGAACAGCAGCTCGAATCCGACGATCTGCTGAGACCTGTTCAGGATCGGCTGCCGCCCCAGAAAGAATTTTTCTCCTGCCATACGAAGCCTCGTTAGACTGCAGGTGCTGCAGGGTTAATCTGACGGAATCGGACGGATGACCGATCGGTCGGGTCAGCACAGGTCGCAACCTGGCGCCTTGCCCCTACGAGCAGAGCTTGATCACTTCCCGCCAGATCGCTTCCAGGGGGCGGATGTGGTCCACGCCTCCCAGCTTGATCGCCTCGTTGGGCATCCCGAAGACGATGCAGCTCGCCTCGTCCTGAGCGATGTTGATGGCTCCCGCCTCCTTCATCTCCAGCATCCCGTGGGCCCCGTCGTCCCCCATGCCGGTCATGATGACCCCCACCGCGTTCTTCCCGGCATAGCGGGCCGCCGAGCGGAACAGCACGTCGACCGAGGGGCGGTGGCGCGACACCAGGGGGCCGTCCTTTACCTCGACGTAGTAGCGCGCGCCGCTGCGCTTCAACAGGAGGTGGTGGTTGCCCGGGGCGATCAGGGCGCGCCCCCGCACCACCGTGTCGTTGTCGGCAGCCTCCTTGACCGAGATCCGGCACAGCCCGTCCAGCCGCTGGGAAAAAGCCCGGGTGAACCCCTCCGGCATGTGCTGCACGATGACGATCCCCGGACAATCGGCGGGGAGCGACTCCAGGAAGACCCGCAAGGCCTCGGTCCCGCCAGTGGACGCCCCGACCACGACCACCTTTTCCGTGGTCTGCATCATCGCGTGGCTCCTCGGCTTCTCCATGATCACGTCCGCGGTCAGCTTGGGCGCGACCGCACGGCTCGCACCGGAGACCTTGCTCACCCGGGCCTGGCTGGCGGCCTTTACCGCATCGCAAATGCGCACACGCGACTCCTCCAGGAACCCTTTGGTTCCCATGCGCGGCTTCTGGATGATCTCCACCGCGCCGTACTCGAGCGCCTTCAGGGCCGTTTCCGAACCCTTTTCGGTGAGGCTGGAACACATCACCACGGGGATCGGGTGCTGACTCATGATCTTCTGCAGGAAGGTGATGCCGTCCATCCGGGGCATTTCCACGTCCAGGGTGATCACGTCGGGAATCTCGTCGCGGATCCTTTCGGCGGCGATAAAGGGGTCCCCGGCGGTGGACATCACCTCGATCTGCGGGTCGGAGCTGAGGATCTCCGTCATGGTCTGGCGCACCACCGCCGAGTCGTCGACGATGAGCACCCTGATCTTCCTGCCCATTGGATTATATCTCCGTTTTTCTCAGGCGTTTCAGGAAGACTTCCCCCGTTTGGGTGTGGAAGATGATCTTCCTGCCGCGCGGCCCGCCCAGGTCCCGGGTGAGGATGCGCACGGAGGCCTCTTCCAGGACGCTGAGCGCCATCTCCAGGTTCTGGCGACCCACGCTGAGACGGCTCCCTTCCACCGTGTCGAACATGTCCGAGCCGCCGAAGAGTTTGACCTCGACCTCCGAGTTCAGCACTCCCCGGGCGTTGAGCTCCTTCAGCATGAGGGCGATGGCGCACTGCACGTATTTCCCCGCCTCCTGGTTGTCGCAGGGCTGCTCCCTGCGGCAGCTCGGCAGCAGTGCGTGGCAGATGGCCCCCAGGCGCAGCCTGGGGCTGAACATGGTGACGGCGACGCAGGATCCCAGCAGGGTCGTGATCACCAGGGGATCCGCGCTCAGCACCATTTCGCCGGGCTTCAGGAAAAGAGCCGGCAGCTCGCTGGCGCGCGGCCTCATCCAAGCTTCCGGTACACGGTGGGAAAGACGCTGGTAAGCGGCACGTCCAGCCCGGAAAGCGTCTCGGAGTGCCCCATGAAGATGAAGGCTCCGGGCTTCATCTGCCGGTGGAACCGGTTCAGGAGCCTCTCCTGGGTAGGGCGGTCGAAATAGATGATCACGTTGCGACAGAAGATGACATCCAGCTGTTCGCGCATCCCGAAGTCCTCATCCATGAAGTTCAGCCGGCGAAAGCGCACCTTCCCGCGCAGCTCCGGCACGATGCGCACCACGCCGCTCGTGCGGTCCTTGCTGCGCAGCAGGTACTTCTTCTTGAGGGCGAGCGGGACCGGCTCAACCAGGGCCTCGGGGTAGATGGCCCCCTGCGCCTTTTCCAGCACCCGGGTGGAGATGTCCGTGGCGAGGATCTGGAAATCGAAGCCGGGATTGTCGAGGGCAAACTCCGAGAGCACCATGGCGAGCGTGTAGGGCTCCTCCCCCGAGGAGCAGCCGGCGCTCCAGATGGACAGCCGCCCCCCCGCGTTGCGCGCATACCAGGCGGGGAGCACCTTCTGCGTCAGGTAGTCGAAATGGTCCGGCTCCCGGAAGAAGTCGGTCTTGTTAGTGGTGACCATGTCGAGCATCTGCACCAGCTCGTGTTCCAGCCCTGCCGCGGAGAAGAGGTAGTCGCAGTAGTCGCCGAAGCTGCGCATGCCGAGGCCGCGCAGCCTCTTCTGCAGGCGCGCCTCCAGCATGGTCTTCTTAACGTCCGGCATCTTGATGCCGCAGGTGTCGTAGATGAAACGGCTCAGCCTGCCGAAATCCCTGGCCGTCAGGCTGGCATGATCGAAGTCGCGTGCTGCACTCTCCATAATAAACGGCTCCCGGATAATATCAAATGTGACCGTGCCATTGCTCGCCTCTGGGCGAGGGGTTCGCTGCCGACCCGCCTAGGCCGCTTCCGCCTCCACCGACTGGACCAGCTTGGGTACGTCTAGAATCAGCGCCACACTGCCATCCCCCAGGATGGTCGCGCCGGAGATCCCCTCAACGTTCCTGTAGGCGCGCCCCAGGCTCTTGATCACCGTCTGGTGCTCGCCGATCACCTGGTCCACCACGAAGCCGACCCGCGCGCCATTCACCTCGGTGATGACGATCTGCTCGATGTCGGGGTGCTCCCCCTTGATGAGGAAGCGCTCCCTGAGCGGGATGTAGGGGACCAGGTGATCGCGCACGCTGGCGAGGTTGTGGCCGTGCGCCCGCGCCACGTCCTCCCGGGTGAGCTCGACGCACTCGTCCACCAGGGAGAGCGGGAGCATGAAGAAGTCGCGGCCGATCCGCACCAGGAGGCTCTCGATGATGGCCAGGGTGAGCGGGATGCGCACCATGATCCGGGTCCCCTCCCCGTGCACGCTGGCGATCTCTATGGTGCCGCGCAACTGGTCGATGGCCCGCTTCACCACGTCCATGCCGACCCCGCGCCCAGAGACGCTGGAGACCTTCTTCGCGGTGGAGAAGCCGGGGGCGAAGATGAGCGCGAAGAGCTCCTTCTCGGAGAGCTCGGCGGCGGCGGTGATGATGCCGCGCTCGATCGCCTTGGCCCGGATCGCCTCCTTGTCCAGACCCGCTCCGTCGTCCTTGATGGTGATGAGGACGCTGTCTCCGGAATGGACCGCGGAGAGGTGCACCGTGCCAAAGCGCGGCTTGCCGGCGGCCACCCTCACCTCGGGGAGTTCCACGCCGTGGTCGATGGAATTCCTGATCAGGTGCACCAGGGGATCGTTCAGTTTCTCGATGACCGTCTTGTCCAGCTCGGTCTCGGCCCCGTCCGTGGTCATCTCGATCTCCTTGCCGAGTTCACAGGAGAGATCGCGCACCAGCCTCTTGAACTTGCTGAAGGTGCTGCCGATCGGCAGCATCCGGATGTTGAGCGCCGAGTCCCTGAGCTCTCCGGTGAGCCGCTCCACCTCCTCGGCTATTGCGGCGAGCTCCGCGTCCGCGCGCCCGGCGGCAGTCTGGGAGAGGCGCGCCTGCACCGTCACCAGCTCCCCAACCAGGTTCACCAGGACGTCGAGCCGCTCGGCGGGGACCCGGATGCTGTTCCCAACTTCCGCGTTCTGCTTCTCCTGACGCACCGCCTGCACGTGGCGCTGCTCGGCCAGGGCCGACTCCACCTTATTCTCCGTGGTAACGCCGTGGGTGACCGCCAGTTCGCCGAAACGCTTCTGCTGGGCGAGCACCTCCTTCATCTCCTCGGCACTGATGTCGCCGCGCTCCAAGAGGATCTCCCCGAGTTTTTTGTAGCCTTCCTGGGAACTCGACCCGTCGTGCCTCGCCACCAGGTCAATTTTGAGCTCGCAGTCGTCCTCCACGAAGATGAAAACGTCCCGTATCGCGTTGAGCCCCTGGTCCGTGGTCAGGATCACCTCCCAGCAGACGTAGCATAGCTCCGGCTCCATCTCCTCCAGGGCCGGCAGGGCTTCGGTCTGCGCCACCACGGTGCAGGTCCCAAGGTCCCGCAGTTCGGCCAGAAGGTTCAGGGGGTTGCTGCCGCAGGAAAAGGTGTCGCTCGCCGGCGCGAAGCGGATCCGGTAGGTGACTGAAACGCCCGCCTGGTCCTGGACCGGCTGGACCAAGGCGGGAGCCGAGACCGGCGCCACGGACGCCGTCAGGGCGCGCAGCCCCGCGATGATCCGGCCGCTCGCCGCCTGGTCGCCCCCCCCTGCCCCGTCCGCATCGTCCAGCATGGACTTGATCTGGTCCCGCGCAGAGAGCGTCAGGTTGACCAGGGTCGTGGTGACCTGGAGTTTCCCGTTGCGCACCATGTCGAAGGTTGTCTCCACCTCGTGGGTGAACTTCGCGATGTCGTCGAAACCGAACATCGAGCCGCTCCCCTTGATGGTGTGCATGGCGCGGAACACCCGGCCGATCAGGTCGGCGTCGTCCGGCCTCTCCTCGAGTTCCAGAAGTGAGCTCTCCAGTTCGCTCAAAAGCTCATACGCCTCTTCCTTGAAGGCCTGTCGATGGGCGTCTATCATCCGAGCACCTTCTTGACCACCGCCATGAGTTGTTCCGGTTTGAAAGGCTTGACGATCCAGCCGGTGGCTCCGGCCGCCTTCCCCTCCTGCTTGCGGGAATCCTGGCTTTCCGTGGTGAGCATGATGATCGGGATGAACTTGCAGCTCACCAGGGCACGCGCCCCCTTGATGAGCCCGATGCCGTCCAGGTTCGGCATGTTCAGGTCGGTGATCAGCATGTCCACCTTTAAACCGGCGAGCTTTTGCAGGGCGTCCTTGCCGTCCACCGCCTCCACCACCTCGTAGCCACCCTGTTTCAGCGTGAAGCTCACCATCTGCCTCACACTCGCCGAATCGTCCGCAGTCATGATTACCTTAGCCATCAGCGCTCCCCCTCGACCCAGATGCAGCTGCCGTTGATATCCCGCTCGCAGCCGGTGTGGCGCCGAAAGCCGGCGCTGTCGACCGCGGCGCGGAAGCTCGGGTTCCCGCCGTGGTCCAGGCAGAACAGCTGGCCGCTCATCAGGGCGCTGCGGTGGCTGGCGTCCAGAAGCTGCAACCCGGTCAGGTCGATCTCCGTTATTTCGGAGAGATCCACCCGAACCTCGTCGGCGCTTCCCAAGGCAGTCAGCAGGGCCTGCTGGAGGGCTGCCGCCTGACCTATGGTCACGCTGCCGGCCAGCTTCAGCCTCTGCTTCCCCGCTGCCTGGGGGTCCTCCCAACACTCAATCGTCAAATCGTCCATACTGTTCCCCTCATCCCTGGCTCCCCACCTATCGGCGTTACTGTCGGATAGTGTCAGAATAGCTCAACGTTGCCGCCGAGTTCCTCGTCGAGAGGGGCGGCTCCCTGATGGGCCTCTTCCCCCTGCTCGAAGAGCGACTGGTGAATCTTGCGCTCGCTGTGCATGGTGTAGCGGCTGGCCAGCTCGCCCAGGTCCATCCCCTGCGCCGAGGCCGGAGCTATCCGGCGCGCCTCTGCCCTGATCCCGTCCAGCCCCTGGACCACCCCCTGCAGCACCCGGGATACCTTGAGGTGCACCGTGATGCCCGAGGTCACCTGGTCAATTTCCGAGGAAAGGGTGGTCACCGCGTCGTCCATCCTGGGAAGCGAGCGCAGCAGCGCCTCGTTGACCCCGCGCAGCAGCCCCAGAAGGGAGGTGAGCTTATCCACCATGCCGCGCACCTCAGTCTCCAGGGTGGTGGTGTCGAAGCACACCCCGTTGTTGAGCCCCTGGGTGACCGCGATGATCGCCTGCAGGGTCCGCGAGACCACCGACGTGTGATCTATGGCGTCGATGGAGAGCCGCTGGATCGCCTCGGCGAGCACCCCGAGCGCCGCACCCTCGTCGCCGGTGTAGGCCGACTTGATCTGGGCGTTGAGGGCGATCAGCTTGATCTCCTCGCCGATCTTCTCGATGTCCCCGACAAAGGAGGCGATCTCCCCGACGGTTTCCGACACGGCACCCATGGCGGCAAAGAGGCTCCGATTCACCCGGGAGCTCTCCAGGAGCGCCTGGGTGACCACGGCGATGTCCCGCTGCATGTCGGTAAAAAAGTTTTCCCCGGTCTGGTCCGCGATCCCCGCCATGCCGCGGGTTTCCTGGGAGAGGCCGGACTGTTTTCTGGCCACCTCCCTGAGGTTCCCGACGATCGCCTGCACCGCGCCGGCCAGTTCCTCCGAGGCGTGGCGCAGTTGAGCCGCCTGCAGCTCGCAGATGCAGGCCGTCTCGTCGGCGCCGGCGGCGTCGGCCCCGAGCCTCTCCTTAAGTTCGGTCAGAGTCTCGTCCACGTGCTCTATCTGCTGGCGCACGATGTCGTGGGCCTGCATGGACATGACGACTTCGCCTATGTTGCGGGAGACCTCGTCGGAAACGGACGCGATGCTGGCGGCGGCGCTGGAGCAGCGGGCGTTGATGGCGGTCAGCGCGGTCAGGCTGCCGCGGGTCTTGTCCAGGATGCCGAGCACCTGCTCCTGCTGCTGCGCCCCGGTGTCGAGCACTCCGGAGAGGGTCTGCCCGATGGCCCGGGCCAGGTCATCCTTTCGTTTCAGGATGATGGCCGCCTTGTCGTTCACCTGAACGGCGAGGTCGCCCACGTCGCTTGCCAGGGTGTCGAACCCCGCGGCGCTCTGCCCAAGCCGCGCACTCTCTATCTTGGTCGAGATGCCGAGCATCCTCAGCACCTTGTTCACCTTCTTGAAGCCGGAGAGCGGGCCGGCAACCTGTTCCAGGAGGACCAGGATCTCGCGCAGCGTGTCGGAACTCCCCTCGATCTCCTTGCGGGCGTTCTCCACGTAGCGCCCCATCACGTCGAGCATGACCCCGAGGCCGTCCATGGCGCCAGTGACCTGTTCACCCGCTACCTCTCCCACCATCTCGGTGGCGAGCGTCAAGATCCCGAGGCCGCGCTGGTAAAAGTCCTGCAGCCTGGAGCCTATGGCGAGAAACTCGTCTTCGGTCGTGCCGGCCACGCTCCTTAGCTCTGACGCCATTCCCGAGAGGCCCACGGACCAACCGGCCGAGAGTTCGTCGAGCTCCGATTCCGATGCTGGGGTGGTGACTGCGTCCTTGCCGGCGGATATCATGTAGCCGTTTCCTTGTGGTCAGGTGTGGGAAATTGCCCCGGCCGCGGGGCGCTGCAGTTCCGGTTGGAGCTACTGTTTTAATGTATCGTCATCCCCCTTAATATCTTTAAGCGTTTTTTCCCGTACCGGGAAATAGTTCGCCCAACCGGCGCGCTCTTCTCTTAGCCGCCGATCGGGTTCGGGGCTGTGATCTACCCCGACACCAATGAAAAAAGGCGCCCCGTTTTCGGGGGCGCCTCGTGGTTGCTATTTTTCGCCTGCCTAATGCCTGGTGCTACCTGAAGTCGGCAAACCTGGAGATGATCAGGTCGGTCTCCTTGGCGGTTTTCAGGTGGCAGTCGTAGCAGTTCTGGACCGGGTCGATCCCCGAGGGACGCCCGTCGGCCGTGAAGCCGGCGAACTGCCAGCCGCCGGTCTGCCTGAAGGTTTTGTCCTTTTTCATCAGCACGATCATCTGCTTCTTCCCTTCGACCGGCTTCCCCCCTGCCTCCTTGATACCGTACTGCACCACAACGAAGCTGCTCCCCTCCGGGTAGGGGCCGCCGGTACGGTACCCCTTCATCGCCTTCTTGTCGACGTAGGTGTAATGGATGCCGTAGAAGAGCGACGTCCTGTCGGTCACTACCTGCTGCTTGCTCTTCTCCCACTTCTCGAACCCTTTGGGAAGTCCCGCCTTTTCCGCCGCAGGAGCCTTCACCGGTGCCAGCGTCGTCAGCACCAGTAGTGCCGCCAGGATAAATTTCCGCATCATTTCCTCCGTGCTTGGGTAGCGAATTTTTCGAACTCCGCAGAGTAGCGGATTTGGACCTGAGCTTCAATAGGCAATTAAAATGCCAAGCCCGTGATGCTACCTCCTCACGAAGATCTCCCGCGCCATGGCTGAGTCGATGGCGAACTCCGAGAAGCCGACCCGGAAGATGTAGGAGGGAAAAGCCTGCATCAGCAGGATCCGGTTCCCCGGCAGCACCCCCATCGCCATCAGCTTCTGCATCTTCTTGCCGTCCTCGGTCTGGATGTAGGCGATGTCTCCCTCCTCGCCGCTTTTCAGTTCGGTGAGCGGCACCACCCCGAGGTCGCCGCTGCGGCGTGCCTCCTCGCAGCACTCTCCCGGGGGGATCGGCTTGCCGTGGGGGCAGGTTGCGGGGTGGTTCAGCATGGTGCAGACCTTCACGTCCACCCCCTCGTTCAGGAGGTGTTCGAACTGGCAGGCCTTCATGTCCCCGCTTTCGCCGCGGATGTTCAGGACATCCATCATGAGCCTCTCGGCCAGGCGGTGACGCCTGATGGTCTTGCGTCCCTCTTCGCGCCCCTCGGGACGAAAGTAGAGGCGTGCTCCCTTGATCTCGACGAGCGCGTGGGAGGCGAGCTCCTGGTAGGCGGGGTCGGAGGCAGCGATCTCCATCTGGTCCAATTCGGCGAAGCCGCGCCCCTTTTCCTCGGACTCGATCCAGAGAGCCTCCAGTATCTCTTCCGCCTTCTCGGTAAGTTTCATATGGTCTCCTTTGGGTCTCTTGAGCTTGATAGTATCTTATTTCCGATAATTGTCATCCAGTGCTTACGCGCATCACTTTTTTCTGGCCAAAAGTTTTTTCAACCCTTTCACCAGCGCGGGCTCCGGCGGGTTCTCATAGTTGCAGCGGGGGCATTTCACCATCTTGCACCCGCCCGACATCGGGCAGTTCTTGCAGCCGACGTTCCCCTCTGCTTCGGCGAACTCATGTCCGCAAAACCCGCACCTCATAAAGCCTCTTTTAACGCTAAGCGACACAACAAAACCGGATCTGGGACGGTGTTACAGAATCGAACTGAAGAGCAGGAAGCGGTTCAAAAGCCAGCCGCTGCCGAAGGCAAAGGTCGAGACGAAGATGCCGATGGCAAGGGCCACGTTCCAGCCCCTCTCGCGCTTCATGATGAGGAACTGGGCCACGCACGGGATGAACAGGGTTAGCGTCACGGCCGCGACGGTCAGCTGGCGCGGGTTCAAGAGCCCCTGTGTCTGCAGGTCGTAGAGTCCCGCCGCCCCGTAATCGCGCCGGAAGAAGCCGAAGATGAAGGCGGTTGCCGTCTCCTTGGGAAGCCCCAGGGAGCCCATGACCGGGTTCATCCACCCCACCATCGTTTCCAGGAAGTGGGTGATCTTGCCGAGCCAAAGCAGGATCGAGGCGATCACGAAGAGCGGCAGGATCTCGATGAAGTACCACTGCATGCGCGTGTAGGTCTTGGTCAGCACGTTGGAGAGCTGCGGCGCCCGCATGGGGGGGATCTCCATGTAGAACATCGGGGTATCGCCCGGCAGCACCTTGGCAGCCAGAAGACCTACCAAAAGAAAGATCAGGATCAGGCAGATCGACCAGACGGCGAGCGCCCCGGGCGCCTTGGAGAGGAGCGCCAGGATCACGCCGAGCTGCGCCGAGCAGGGGATGGCGAGCGCCAGAAGAAGCGTGGCGATCACCCGCTCCCGCACCGTCTCCAGGGTGCGGGTCACCATGGTCGCCATGGTGTCGCAGCCAAAGCCGAGCACCATCGGAATGACCGCCCGGCCGGTGAGCCCGATGGTCTTGAAGACCCGGTCCACCAGGAGCGCGAGCCGCGGGAAGTAGCCGCTGTCCTCGAGAATGGAGAAGAAGAGGAAAAAGGTGGCCACGATTGGGAGGATGATCCCGACCGCGTAGCGGATGCCGAGGGTTATGATGCCGTACTCGCCGATGAAGAGCTCCTGGATGATCACCCAGGGGACCAGGTTCTTGACCACCTCGGTGATCCAGGGGTTGAAGAGTTCCTTGAACCCCTTGGTCTCCAGGACATCGACCAGCGTCCCGGCGCCGAACTCGCCGACGAACTTGTAGAGGCCGAAATAAAGGACAATCAGCAAAAGCGGCACCCCGGTCAGCGGACGGACGGTCCAGCGCGACAGGCGCTCGCCGAAGGTCACCACCCGTTTCTGGGGAACCCTGAAGGCGCCGGCGAGTATCCCTTTCACGATCTCCTTGCGTTCCATGGAAAGGTCGAGGTGGAAGGACTCGCGCCGCTCGAAGCGCTTCTCCTTGACCCCCGCCTCCACCTCCAGGGCGCCCTTCCCCTCGGTGCTGCGCACCAGTTCGGCCACCTCGTCGTCGCCCTGCAGGAGCAGCAGCGCGAGCGATTTCCGGGAGAGCAGGTACTTGCCCTTGAGCAGTGCCGCCACCTCGGAAATGTCCCCCTCCATGAGCCGCGAATAGCGAAAGGGGGGAGTCGCTGAGCAGGGGGAACCGGCGATGGCCGCGCGTATCTCGGGAACGCCGACCTTCTTCGCTGTCGCAGCACCGATGACCGGGATGCCGAGGTGCTGGGAAAGAAGCGCGATGTCGATCTCGAGCCCCATGCGCGCCGCCTCATCCATGATATTCACCACCAGGATGACCGGCAGCTCCGCCTCGATAAGCTGCAGCGTCATCGGGAGCATGCGCTCCAGGTTGCGCGCGTCGAGGACGTGGATCACCAGGTAGGGGCGCTCGTTCAGCAGTATCTCGCGGGCGACCCGCTCCTCCTCGGTGATCGGGAGTATGGAGTACATCCCCGGCGTGTCGATCACCTCGAAATGTTGGCCGTCGATGGTAGCGTTGCCGCGGGCCACCTCAACCGAGGTGCCGGGGTAATTGGAGACCGTGACATAGGCGCCGGTCAGGGCGTTAAAGAGGACACTCTTTCCGACATTGGGATTCCCGACCAGCGCCACCCTTTTGGCGCCGCTGCTGGCAACGGTTGGCGCCTCGTGGCAGGAACCTTTCTTCTTAAAAAATGACATAGTTGCAGCTACCCCTTTTAACGATGTAATGCCAATGAAAATCACTTTCATATCGGCGGGAAATTTTTTTGTGGAGCTTACCAGTTTCGGTGACCTTGCTGCTTCACCGCCCACCCTTTTTGCGCGGCGAGTTAGTCTCAGCATCGCCCTCCCGCTTTGCGGAGGAGGGTCGGGGTAAGAGGGAAGGGGCCATTAATAGACTTCGTTGGCAGTTTCCCCCGTCACGGCAGGGAAAGGATTAGCTCACTTCCGGCAGCTGCCGCACAGGCCGTAGAGTTCCAGCCGGTGCTTTTCGATCAGGAAACCGCGGGAGGCCGCCACCTCGGCCTGCAACTTCTCGATGGTCTCGTTTTCGAACTCCTCGATGCTGCCGCACCTGGTGCAAACCAGGTGATCGTGGTGCTCGCCCTCCCCCACGTGCTCGTAGCGGGTCTGACCGTCGCCAAACTGCATCTCGCGCGCGATCCCCGCCTCGGCAAACAGCTTCAGGGTGCGGTAGACCGTGGCGTAACCGACGTTGGGGTGCTTGGCCCTGATCTTCAGGTAAAGCTCCTCGATGCTCAGATGCCGGTCCGACGAGAGGAAACCGTCGAGGATGACGTCGCGCTGCTTGGTGGACTTCAGTCCGCGCTGGGCGATGAAGTCGGCGAAGATTTTTTTCTTGGCACGTTTCATGAGAGCTCCATTTGAAAGTGGATGTCATAATAGCCACGCCGTGTCCGGCTGTCAACCAGTTTCTCGCCGGCGCTTCCGTTTTCCTGGTTTAAAGTTATCCAAAATTCCTGCTTTTAAGCCAAGAAGTATGTGTGTAAGATAAGCGGACCCTCCCGAAACTTAAGGAAAGCGGGAAACCGATTCCCAGATACTGCATAAGGCGGAGCGAGTGCCATGAACGTTGAGCAGATGAAGAGCGTCATCAAGGAGATCGTCGCCAAGACCGACCTTACCCCGTGTGTGGTCGGACACCGCGGCGTGGGCAAGACCGCGGGGATCATCCAGGCCTGCCGTGACATCGACCGGCGTTATGTCTCGCTGAGGCTTGGGCAGATGGAGGTGGGCGACCTGGTGGGGATCCCCTTCAGGGCCGGAGAGACCATGCACTGGTCGCGTCCCTCCTGGATTCCCGGCGACGACGACCCGCCGACCCTGGTGCACTGTGACGAGCTGAACCGTGCCCAGCAGGAGGACACCCTGCAGGCCATCTTCCAGTTCGTCGAGCCGCCGGCCGAGGGGATGCTGCGCGCCCTGCACACCCATACCCTCTCCAAGCGGCACAAGGTGGTGGTGAGCATAAACCCGCCCGACGGCAGCTACCAGGTCGCCACGCTGGACCGGGCCCTGATCGACCGGATGGTGATGCTGTTCGTGGAGACCGATTACCACTGCTGGGCGCGCTACGCCCAGGAGCGTGAGCTCGCCGGGGAGGTGCGCCGCTTTCTGGCCGGCAACTCCGGAATGCTCGCCAAGCAGGGGGCGGCCATGGAACTGCAGGTGGAGCCGAGCGAGCGGGGCTGGGAGATGGTCAGCACCCTCAGGAAGAACTGCCGCTTCCCCGCAGAGCTGGAGATGGAGGTCTATGCCGGCGTGGTCGGGAAGGAGGCGGCCATCATGTTCATGCGCTGGCTCTCCGACCGCAAGGGGCGCCCCTTGAGCGCGGCCGAGGTGCTGAACGACTGGGAAGAGGTGGCCCCCCGGGCGGCGGCCCAGCGCGACGACGTCCAGGCCGCCACCATCAACGACCTGACCGCCACCCTGCGGGTCTCCCCCCGATTAACCGGTGAGCAGGAGGCGAACCTGGTCGGCTACATCGGCGTGTTGCCGCGCGACCTCTGCTTTGGCCTGGTGAAGACGCTTTTGCGCATTCCCGAGGTGGCCCTCATCCTGGTCCAGGACAAGCACGACGGCGTGATCTTCGACGCGGTGCAGGCCATCTCCCGGGAGGCACGCTAAGAAACTATGGCCACCTGCCTCGAAAATGCCGTGGTGCGCCTTTTGCGGGAGCGCCCCTTCTACGGCCACTTCCTCCTCAACCTGCGCCGGGAGGAGCGCCAGCTTTCGGGCAAGCCCGCCGGCGCCACCATCCGGGACGGCATCCCCACCCTCGCGGTGGATCCCGCCTGCCTGGCACCCCTCTCCCCCCGCGAGCAGTGCGCCGTGCTGGAGCACCTGGTGAAGCACCTTTTGCACCTGCACCCGCTCAGGCGCAAGGACCGAAACCAGCACGACTGGGACATCGCCTGCGATCTGGCGGTGAATCCCGGGGTGGCCGACCTTCCGGAGGGGGCGCTTTACCCGGTTCAGTACCGCATGGCCGACGGCCTCGCCGCCGAGGAGTACTACCAGCAGTTGGTGCGCCCCTTCGATGTCGGCAACCTGGAGGGAAGCGGCTACGGCACTGCGGACGAGGACACCCGCGGCGCGGCGGGCGAAGGGCCAGGCGACGCGGCGCTTGGGACGCTGGATGACCACGCCCTCTGGAGTGCCGCCGACTCCACCCCCTTCGCCCTGGGCGAGGAGATGGTGCGCGCCATCACGCGCGAGAGCCTGCGGGGGGCCGACGGGGAGGTGCCGGCCGAGATCCGGGGCGTGGTCGATCTCCTCCTGACGCCCTCCCCCATCCCCTGGCGCCAGGTGCTGCGCCAGTTCGTGGCCTCCGCCGGCCGGGTGGGGAGGAAGAGCAGCTGGATGCGGGAGCATCGCCGTTTCGGCCACGACACCCCCGGCATCCGCAAGCGCCACCGGCTGAACCTCGTGGTGGGAATCGACGTCTCCGACTCCACCGACGTGGTCGAACTCAGGGAGGCCTTCGCCCGGGAACTGCTGGCGATCGCCAAGGGGCGCGACGCCTGCATCATCGTGCTGTACGCCAACAGCCGGGTGCAGCGGATCGAGGCGCTCCGCGGCACGGCACCCGAACTGCTGCGCTACGACGGCGGCGGCTTCACCGACCTGCGGCCGGTGTTCGAGCACGCCAAAACCATGCACCCGAGGCCTGCGGCGGTAATCTACCTGACCGACGGCATAGGACCCGCACCGCAGCAGATGGAGTTTCCGACCTTGTGGGTGCTGACCGGTGCCGGCGAGAAACCGGTCCCCTGGGGGATCGAACTGAGACTGGAGGTTTGAGTAATGGCTAAGCAAGACACCCTGGAAACGTGCAATCCGATGACGGCCGAGTCGGTCGGGGGGATCCTCAGGGAGGCCGGGGCACAGGTGATGGTGCGCTCGGGGCGCTCCGAGAACTACAGCGCCCCCCGGGAGTTCTCCTTCGAGGTGAAGGCGATTTTTGACAACGGCATGGGGCTCCACGTGGTGGCGCGCCAGTTCAACTACCGTGACCCCTGGGAGGCCGAGGGACGGGTCAACGACCAGGTGGATGCCATGCTGCTGCGCGACGGGTCGCTGACCCCGCTCCCCAGGGGATACCCCTATTTCCAGGGGAGCGACGAGGAGTGCGGACTGGACGAGGACCGGCTGCGGGAGGTGATCCGCTGCGTGGCAGGGGTAAACGTCAAGCTGTACCTTTTGCAGGAGATGACGGGGGATTTGTGAGACGGGCGTTCATTGCGGCGCCTGGTCATCATGCAGGGTGAACGAGAACCTGGCGCCCTGGCCCGGCTCCCCCGCCGCCCAGACCTGTCCGCCATGGCGCTCGATGATTCTTTGCACCGTGGTGAGCCCGATGCCGAAACCCTCGAACTCCTCGCTGCGGTGCAGGCGCTGGAACACGGCGAAGATCTTCTTGCACTGGCTCATGTCGAAGCCTATCCCGTTGTCGCTTACAAAAAATTCCGGGCGACCCGGCGACCCGGTAACGCCGAATCGGATCAGCGTCTCGGCCCTTTGAGCGGAAAATTTCCAGGCGTTGGTAAAGAGGTTCACCAGCACCGTCCGTAACAGCCTCTGGTCGCCCGCAGCGAAGATCCCTGCCTCGATATCGAACCTTGCCCGGCGCCCCGGCTCGCGGATCTGCAGTTCGGCCGCCACCGTCTTGGCAATCTCGCTCAGATCGACCGGTTCACAGTTGAGTTTAATATGGGTGAACCTGGAGAGGTTGAGCAGCGAGGTAATCAACCCATCCATGCTTCTTACTTCGTGGAACACACTATCCATGAATCCCGCGCACTGACCGTCGAGTTTGTCCCCGCCCAGTTCGGCAATCGCCTGGCAGTAGCTGTTTATGTTGGTAAGCGGTCCGCGCAGGTCATGAGAGACCGTATAACTGAAGGCTTCCAGGTCCTTGTTGACCTTTTCCAGTTCGGCGGCGCGCGCTGATAGCGCGGCGTTCAGGGTGCTGATGCGCTCTTCGGCCTCCTTGTGCGAGGTTATGTCGTGGAGCATGCCATAGGAGCGGATCACCCTCCCTGAGTCGTCCTTGTGGTGTTCGCACTTCTGGTGGATATACCGGACTTCTCCGGCTGGCTTTCTCACGATACGGTGCTCCAGCTCATAACCGCTGCTTCCCGAGCGCACCGATTCGCCGTAGCACCTTTCCAGTTGCTCCCGGTCCTCGGGGTGCACGATTCCCAGGAACGCCTCGTAGGAGGCCGGAATCTGATGCGGCTGCAATCCCAGGATGCGGTAAATCTCATCGGACCAGACCAGGTGTCCGGTCTGGTAATCGTGCTGCCAGCTGCCGAGGTTCGCTATGCGCTGCACCTCCTTCATCTGCCACTCGCTCTCCTTCAGGGCGTGCTCTGCGCGCTTGCGCTCGGTTATATCCCGGACCAGCTCGATGCCGGCAATGATCGTTCCGGATTCGTCCAAGAGCGGCGAGGCGGTTATCTCCCGATAGACCGTGGCACCCTCCTTTAGTGCCGATTTCTCGACGGTGTGGATCCCGCCGTCTTGAAAGGTCCGGGCCACCGGGCAGTCGTCGCAGATGTTCTCCCGGTTTCCACACACCACGTAGCAGTGGTCCTGCGCCGGGTCGCTGCTCAAATCCTTGAGGATCTGGTTTTGGTAAAGCACGTTGAACTTCGGGTCCACAATCATGAGTCCCTCGCCGATGGCGGCGATGATCGCTTCCGAGCGGGCCTGCTCGCGCGCAGAGCGGGCCAGGGCCTCCTGGAGCGCCTGTTCCGCCTTCTTGCGCTCAGTGATGTCGCGATCGATGCCCCGCAGTCCCGCGAAGCGTCCCGCGGCATCGAAAATGGGGACCCCGCTGGTCTCCAGGATGCGCAGGGAGCCGTCCTTGTGCAGGTTGGCGTTTTCCAGGGCCTGGAAGGGGCGGGGATGCCGGAGCAGTTCCTCGATGCCCGCCCGGACCCGGAGAGCTTCTTCCGCAGGCATCAAATCGAAAGGGGTCCTGCCCAACACTTCCTCGGGACTGTAACCGAGCAGATCCCGCACCTTCGGGCTGGCATAGACATAGCGCAGTCTTTCATCAACTTCCCAAATCCAGTCACTGGTATTTTCTATCAAGGCACGAAAATGCTGCTCACTCTGGACGACCATCCTCTGAGGGTTGCTCCGTTTGGCGAGGTTCTCACTTAATTGCGGATTCGGAATCATAGGCTCACCCTATCGGAGCATATTAATGATGGACATCCTTTAACTTGCCAAACAACTATACAACCATTACGGGATATGTCCATTAAAAGAAACATATGCTTGTCTCACAAAAACCGTATTAACCGACAGCGGGCAGGCGATTGGCGCCCGAAGGAATTAGAGACGCACCGCATGCCCTTCTGACATTGAATGAAACGGAAGATGTTTCGGGATACAGCGCTGAGCCACAAAAACGCCGGTTCTGTCCGTGAGATGGGATCGAGCCGAAGTTAAGCTCCCGCGTGGAGCAGACCCTGTCAGGAGTTGCCGCAACCTGTTTGTTGCCGACAATCCCTTCGTTTTTGGTAATATACATTTTATTGCATGTATGTTAGGCTGGTGCAGGATTTTGCCTGGGGGTGGCGCGATGACGGATTTACTGATTCTGATGGGTTTTATTGTCTGCTGGTTTGCCTTGCAGAGGTACATTCTGCCCCGGTTCGGGGTACAGACCTGAATGTCCCCAACATGCGCCCCCGGGGACCGGGGGGAGAAGAAGAAAAAGGGGCAGGATGCCTGAAGACGAGGAGGGTGAGGCGAACTGACCAGGTTCGTCTCATCCCTCTCACAGAGCCAGGTACGGGCCTCGTACACGGCTCATGTCCATTCTATGCTCGTTTAGATGAGGCGGTTGCCGCCGTCCGCACCGGGTTCGCCCGCCACGCTGGGCCAACTAAAAAAGGAAAGGCCACCTGGGTGGCCTTTCCTTTACGATGGCGGGGTTGACGGGGCTCGAACCCGCGACTTCTAGCGTGACAGGCTAGCACTCTAACCGACTGAGCTACAACCCCAAAAAACGAGAACCTGTTCCAACGGCGGGGCGGCTTGGCACCCGAAACGTACTACGGATGATTGCTACTGCAACCGGATGTTTCTTTCTGCAACGGCGCACCTCAAATAATGGTGGGCCAAACAGGGATCGAACCTGTGACATCCAGCTTGTAAGGCTGGCGCTCTCCCAGCTGAGCTATTGGCCCATTATTTAAATGGCGGGGTTGACGGGGCTCGAACCCGCGACTTCTAGCGTGACAGGCTAGCACTCTAACCGACTGAGCTACAACCCCGCATGCACATTTACTCTTGGTACGGCACCAACAAGCTGCCTAGCCGTTAACCAGGGCCTTCAACGTGTTGCCTGCTTTGAATTTCGGGGCCACCGAGGCGGGGATCTCGATCTTCTTCCCGGTCTGGGGGTTCTGGCCGCTGCGTGCTCCACGCTCCGCGACGCTGAAGGTACCGAAACCGACCAGGGTCAGCTTGTCGCCACCGGCCAGGCAATCGGTCAGCGCGTCGAGGATCCCTTTCAGGGCCTTGTCGGCATCAACCTTCGTTAATTGGGCATCTTCGGCTATGGCGCTTACCAGCTCTGCCTTATTCATCTATCCCTCCTGGGCCTGCATTGCAAAGTGAAGACACGTTATAGCAGAGGGTGTCGGGAACTGTCAACCATTTTCTAGTGCGCCGCGACACAATTATCAGCCCCGGCCGGCGGGACCTCGCTCAGCAGCGCCGCCTGCAGCGGCGAGGCCGCCAGCAGCGCGAAGCCGAGCACCTCGTCCATGTGTGCCACGGGGTGCACCGTGAGCCCGGCCCTGATCTCGGCGGGGACCTCAGCCAGGTCCTTCTCGTTCTCCTTCGGGATCAGCACCACCCGGATCCCGCCCCGCCCGGCGGCCAAGAGCTTCTCTTTGAGTCCACCGATCGGGAGCACCGCGCCGCGCAGGGTGATCTCTCCGGTCATGGCGATGTCACGGCGCACCGCCCTCCTGGTGAGCGCGGAGGTGAGGGCGCAGGCCATGGTGATCCCGGCCGACGGCCCGTCCTTGGGGATGGCCCCCTCTGGGACATGGATATGGATGTCGAGGTGCTGGTAGAAGTCACGGTTGAAGCCGAGCAGTTCCCCGCGGCTCCTCACGTAGGTCATGGCGGCCTGGGCCGACTCCTGCATCACCTCGCCCAGCTTGCCGGTGACCGTCAGTTTCCCCTTCCCCGGCAGGGCCACCACCTCGATGTTCAGGAGCTCTCCACCCACCTCGGTCCAGGCCAGGCCGGTGACCAGTCCTACCGCATCCTCGTCCGGGGCCTGCCCGTACTTGTGGCGCGGCACCCCCAGGTATCCCGCGATGGCCCCCGGCAGCACCTGCTTTTTGGCCTTCCCTCCCCCCGCCTGGGCGAAGGCAATCTTGCGGCAGACCGAGCCGATCTCCCGCTCCAGGGAGCGCACCCCCGCCTCCCGGGTGTAGTGGCGGATAACCTCCAAGAGGGCCGCGTCCGAGAAGCTTCCGCCGCGCCCGGCCACCCCGTTTTCCCGGGCCTTTTTGGGAACCAGGTACTCCCGGGCGATGGCAAGCTTCTCAAGCTCCGTGTACCCCTCCAGCCTGACGATCTCCATGCGGTCCAGAAGCGGCCGGGGGATGGAGTGGCTGGAGTTGGCCGTGGTAATGAACATGACCCGGGAAAGATCGTAGTCAAGGTCCAGGAAGTGGTCGTTGAAGGAGCCGTTTTGCTCGGGGTCGAGCACCTCCAAAAGGGCCGAGGCCGGGTCGCCCCGGAAGTCCGCCGTCATCTTGTCGATCTCGTCCAAAAGAAAGACCGGGTTCGAGCTGCCGCACTTCTTGAGGGACTGGATGATGCGCCCCGGCATGGCGCCGACATAGGTGCGCCGGTGCCCCCTGATCTCCGCCTCGTCCCGCACCCCTCCCAGCGACACCTTCACGAAAGCGCGCCCGGTCGCTTCGGCCACCGAGCGGGCCAGCGAGGTCTTGCCGACCCCCGGGGGGCCGACCAGGCAGAGGATGGGCCCCTTCATCCCCGGCACCAGGGCATTGACGCAGAGGTACTCGAGGATGCGCAGCTTCACCTTCTCCAGGCCGTAGTGATCGGCGTCCAGGCGCGCCCGCGCGGCGCCCAGGTCCTGGTTCTCCTCGGAATAGGTCCCCCAGGGGAGCGACAGGAGCCAGTCCACGTAGTTTCTCAGCACCGCCGCCTCGGCCGACATGGGGGACATCAGTTTCAGCTTCTTGATCTCGGAGAGCGCCTTCTCCCGGGCAGGAGCCGGCAGCGGGAGCTTGGCGGCTTTGGCCTCCAGCTGGCGCAGCTCCTGCTTGAACTCGTCCTTCCCCCCCAGCTCCTTCTGGATCGCCCGGATCTGCTCGTTCAGGTAGTAATCCTTCTGGGTCTTCTCCATCTGCTTCTTGACCCGGGCGTGGATCTTCTTCTCGATCTGCAGGATCTCGATCTCGGCTCCCATCAGGGCGAGCAGCCGCTCCATCCGCTTGGCCGGCGCCGCGAGCGCCAGGAGTTCCTGCTTCTGGGCCACCTTCAGGTTCAGGTGCGGCGCCACGGTGTCCGAGAGCCTGGAGGCGTCGGAGAGCGCCGTCACGGTCTGCAGCACCTCGGCCGGTACCGAGCTGGTGAGGCTCACATAGCTCTCGAAGCTGGCGATCACCCCGCGCTTCAGCGCCTCGATCTCGCTCCCCCGCACCCCCGGCTCGGGGAGTTCGCGCACCTCGACCTCGAAGAAGTCGCTCTCCCGGGAGAAGCCGACGATGGCCGCGCGACGCTTACCCTCCACCAGCACCTTGACGGTGCCGTCGGGGAGTTTCAAAAGCTGAATGATCTGGCAGAGCGTCCCGACCGGGTAGATGTCGTCGGGCCCGGGCTCCTCGGTCTTGGCGTCGATCTGGGTGGCCAGCAGGATCCGTTTATCGTGGTCCGCCATGGCCGCTTCCAGGGCGAGCACCGACTTCTCCCGTCCTACAAAGAGCGGTATCACCATGTGCGGAAAGATCACGATGTCCCGTAATGGAAAGAGAGGGAACCTTTCCGGATTCCCCCTCTTTGTGCGTCTGGTACCAGGCTGATTGGTTGTCATGGTGTCCCGTTTGGTCAAGCGCTTTCCGCCACGCTTTCGTAGACTACGATCGGTTTTTCCTTGCTGTAGATCACCTCTTCGGAGATGACCACCTCCTTCACCATGGTCTGGGAGGGGATCTCGTACATGATGTCCAGCATGGCGTTCTCCAGGATGGAGCGCAGGCCGCGCGCGCCGGTCTTCCTTTTCAGGGCCTCCCGCGCGATGGCGACCAGGGAGCCGTCGGTGAACTTGAGCTTCACGTGCTCCATCTCGAAGAGCTTCTGGTACTGCTTGATCAGGGCGTTCTTGGGCTCTTTGAGGATCTGCACCATGGCCTCCTCGTCCAGCTCGGCGAGCGAGGCGAGCATCGGGAGGCGCCCTACGAACTCGGGGATGAAGCCGAACTTCAGGAGGTCCTCAGGGGTCACGCCGGCCAGGAGCTCCCCGGATTTCTTCTCAACCTTGCGCTTCACGTCGGCCCCGAAACCGAGGGTCTTGATGCCGATGCGCTGCTGGATGATGTTGTCAAGCCCGGGGAAGGCGCCGCCGCAGATGAAGAGGATGTTGGTGGTGTCGACCTTGAGGAACTCCTGCTGCGGGTGTTTGCGTCCCCCCTTCGGGGGCACGCTCGCCACGGTCCCCTCGATGATCTTCAAAAGCGCCTGCTGCACCCCCTCGCCGGAGACGTCCCTCGTGATGGAGGGGGAGTCGGACTTGCGGGCGATCTTGTCGATCTCGTCGATGTAGATGATCCCCTTCTGGGCCTTCTCCACGTCGTAGTCCGCCGCCTGCAAGAGCGTGAGGATGATGTTCTCCACGTCCTCCCCGACGTACCCTGCCTCGGTCAGGTTGGTGGCGTCAGCCATGGCGAAGGGGACCTTCAGGATCCGGGCCAAGGTCTGGGCCAGGAGCGTCTTGCCGCTGCCGGTCGGCCCCAGGAGCAGGATGTTCGACTTCTGCATCTCCACTTCGCCCGGCTTGGTCATCGCCTCAACGCGCTTGTAGTGGTTGTACACGGCGACGGCGAGTACCTTCTTCGCCCTCCCCTGCCCGATGACGTACTCGTCCAGCACGTCCTTGATCTCCTGGGGCTTGGGAAGCTTCCTGACGTCGGTGCCCGAGGCGTCCTCCAGCTTCGATTCCTCCGCGATGATGTCGTTGCAAAGCTCGATGCATTCGTCGCAGATGTAGACCGTGGGCCCGGCAATCAGCTTCTTTACCTCTTCCTGGCTCTTGCCGCAAAAAGAACAGATCAGGGTGTCGGAACGGTCGTCTCGTCTGCTCACTTGGCACCTCCCATGACGTTTCTGGTCACTATGGAGTCAATGATACCATAGGTGCGCGCCTCTTCACCCGACATAAAATAATCGCGCTCCGTGTCGGCCTCCACTTTCTCCACGCTTTGGCCGGTGTGTTCGGCCAGCAGCTCGTTTAACTGCACCTTCATTCGGAGGATTTCCTTGGCGTGGATATGGATGTCCGAGGCCTGCCCCTGGAAGCCGCCGATCGGCTGGTGAATCATGATGCGCGCGTTGGTGAGCGAGAAGCGCTTCCCCTTCTCGCCGCCGGACAAAAGGAACGCCCCCATGGAGGCGGCCTGCCCGATGCAGATGGTGGAGACCGGCGCCTTGATGTAGCGCATGGTGTCGTAGATCGCCATCCCGGCGGTCACCACGCCGCCGGGCGAGTTGATGTAGAGGTGGATGTCCTTGTCCGGGTCCTCGGCCTCGAGGAAGAGGAGCTGGGCGATCACTAGGTTCGAGACGTTGTCGTCGATCGGCCCCCCCAGGAAGATGATCCTGTCCTTCAGAAGGCGCGAGTAAATGTCGTACGATCTCTCGCCCCGGCCGGTCTGCTCCACTACTATCGGTACCAGCATGTTCGCTCCTAGTGTTGAATTTCTTCCTTGGGCAGTTCGGTGACCTTGGCGTGCCCCAGCAGGAACTGGATCGCCTTGTCCTCGCGCAGCTGGGCCGTCAGGTTCTCCTTGGCCCGCTGGTTGGTCTGGTACAGGTTCGCGACGTTCGCCGGGTCCTGCTTGGTCCCCGCAGCGATCTCGGCCACCTGGCGGGCGATGTCGGCGTCCGTCACCTCCAGTGTTTCCTTATCGGCAACCGCTTCCAAAAGTAAAGAACCTTTGACCTGCTCCCGGGCAACTTCCCTGAACTGGGCCTTGTACCCATCGTCGGTGAGTCCCATCATCTCCAGGGAAAGCCGCTGGGAGGCGAGCCGCTGCTTGGAGTTCTCCAGCATCATGGCGACCTGGCGGTCCACCATGACCTCGGGTACCTCCAGCGGATTCTTCTCGACCAGCCCCTTGATGACCCGCTCGCGCAGCTCGGTTTCCACCCGGCGCTCCTCCTGGGCCTGCTGCAGTTCGGCCAGCTTCAGCTTCAGCTCGTCCAGGTTTTCAAACTCGCCGAACTCCTTGGCGAACTCGTCGTTCAACTCGGGGAGCTCCTTCACCTTGATCTCTTTGACGGTGACCGCGAACTCGGCGGGCTTGCCGGCCAAAAGCTCGCTGCCGTATTTCTCGGGGAAGGCCACCTTGACGGTCCCCTTGCTGCCGGCGTTCATGCCGACCAGCTGCTCCTCGAAGCCGGGAATGAACCGGCCGCTCCCCAGCTCAAGCTCGAAGTCCTCGGCCTCGCCCCCCTCGAAGGGGATCCCGTCCAGGCTCCCCAGGAAGTCGAAGACGACGAAATCGCCCATCTGCGCTGCATGGCCCTCGGGGGCCGGCCCCAACTGGGAGAGGCTTTCCTGCATTTCCTTCAGGCGCGCCGTGACGGCCGCGTCGTCCTGGACCAGTTTCTCCTTGACCACCTCCAGCCCCAGGTAGTCCTTGACCGCTATTTCAGGGAAGACTTCCACGGTTGCCGAGTAATTGAAGGGCTCGCCCGGTTTCAGGGGGTCGCTCTCGATGGTCGGATAGGAAACCGGGTCGATCCCCTGCTCGGTGAGGGCCTTGAAGTAGGTGTCATTTACCAGGCTTTTCAGCACGTCGTCGGCCATCTTGTCGCCGTAGTGCTTCTCGATCAGCCCCATGGGGACCTTCCCTTTGCGGAACCCCTTGAGGGCGGCATGCTTCCTTATTTCTGCATAAGCCTTGTCGACTTCGGCTGAGACCTGTTGGGCGGGGATCTTGAAGTTTATCTTCTTCTTGATGGGGCTTAGCGATTCGACGTTGATCTGCATGGTAAATCCTCTCTTTTGTTCGCTTTATATGGCAGGGTCACTGCCGCTATGCTTCCTTGCATGTGCATCAGGGGGAGAAATCGGATGACGGGTTTCAGGACATGCGGTGGCAAGCTGCATCCCGAGCGGCGCCTTCAGACCGGGAGCCGTGCTGCACGGCAGGCAACAAAGAGGTAAAGTAACAAAGGGTGGGCGAGCTTGTCAACAGGGAATTTCCGCAGCACCCCGCGAAAGCGTTCGCTAACAGGCTGAATCGCCGACCCATAGGACGCGGGCTGGAGGCCTGGCGGGATCCCGCAGGGGGGAGCATTCCTGCCGCGCATGCGCATTGAGGAGGAGGTCTACGGGGGAAACTGCCAACAGCCACACGAAGAGACAGGCGCAGGATGGTCTCCTGCGCCTGTCGATCGGCGGTTGCCAGCCTAAGGTTACAGCAGGTCGGTTTTGTTCAGGACGGCGACTGCGCCTCGGTACGAGACGGACAGCACCAGCAACCAGCTTACCAGCAGAAATGTATTCATCGGCATTCTCCTTTTCAGCAAATTTTTAGTACATCTTCTTGGCGTCTTCACCTGCGAGTTCAGCCAGGTTCAGCTGTTTTGAATCCATCACCCTCCAGACATAGGCAACATATGCCAGTACGAAGGGGACACCTATGGCCACGTAACTCATTACCGTGAGGGTAAACTTGCTGCTTGAGGCATTATAGATAGTAAGGCTTGACTGCAGATCAGTCAAGGACGGATAAAAGGCGGTGTTGCCGTAGCCGGCCAGGGAAAAGACCGCCAGCCCCACCAGCACGGTGCCCAGCCCCCCGAACCAGATGCCGCATTTTTTTCCCAGAAAGCTGGTGGCTACCACGCCGTAGATTACCGAGACCAGCCCGGCCAGGAGGAGCACCAGCACGGCGGGCATCCCCAAGAGGTTGTGCAGGTATTTGCCCTGCTCCAGGGAGACCTTCCCGGTGGCCGGATCAACGGCAAAGCCGTCCATGGTAACCAGGCCGTAGAGCACCGTCAAAAGAAACGGCAGGGCCAGCACCAGGTTGATGAGGCACGCCTTGCGGGCCTGCGCCACCAGCGCCTTGTGGTCCACGTGGCTCACCAGGTACATGGCTCCCAGGGTACGGGCCAGGAACACCAGGAAGAGGCCGAAGGCGAGGTTGAAGACGTTCAGTGCCGCCTCCAACCCGTGGAACGGGGTGGCCCAGGTGACCTGGTTGTACATGCTGAGGGTGAAGCGCGAGCCGGTGAAAAAAGTCCCCACCGCAGCGCCGATCAAAAGGATCCCGACGCTGCCGTTTACGAACATGAAAATCTCGTAGGTGCGCGCGCCCAGCACGTTGCCCGGCTTCTTGCGGTACTCGTAGCTCACCGCCTGCATGACGAAGGTGAAGAGGATCAGCATCCAGACCCAGTAGGCGCCGCCGAAGCTGGTGGCGTAGAAGAGCGGGAAGGCCGCGAAGAGCGCGCCCCCGAAGAGCACCAGGGTGGTGAAGGTGAGCTCCCACTTACGCCCCATGGCGTTCACGATGAGCGATTTCTCCTCCTCGTTCTTGGCCGTGGTGAAGATCAGGGTCTGTCCCCCCTGCACGAAGGTCAGCATGAGAAAGAGAGAGCCGACGACGGAGGCGATCAGCCACCAGAGCTGCTGCAAAACGGTGATATCCAGGTTTCCTATCATGGTCTATGCCTCCGGGCCGATCTTGATCTGCTTCACCATGATGCCAATCTCGGCGATCAGCAGGGCGGTGAACAGGAAAAGGAAGATGAAGAAGGTGGCCTGCACGGAACTCGCGGCGATGTTGGTGCTCGCGACACCCACCGGCAGGAGCCCCTGGATGGCCCAGGGCTGGCGGCCCACCTCGGCGACGACCCAGCCGGCCTGCGATGCCACGTACCCCAGAAAGAGGCAGGCGAAGCAGACCCACCAGAGCCAGCGCTGGGAGTCGAGGGTCCCCCGGAAGGCAAAGTAGAGCACCGCCAGGAAGATGACCGGAAACAGTGTGCCTAGCCCGATCATGATGTGAAAGGCGTAGAAGGTGAGCGCCACCGGGGGGGCTGCCTGCTCCGGAGTGCTGAGATAGCCGTAGCCCAGGTCTTCCTTGTTCTGGTTGAAGAGGGCCAGGGCGGCGGCCGCCGCGGCCTGGTCGCCGCTTTGCTTGGCGCTCTTGTAGCGCCCCAGCTCGGCCACAGCGATCTTGCCGGACACCATGCGCTGCTGGGCGCCGACAATACCGCGCTGGGGGTTGCCGTACACCAGATCGTTGATACCGGGGACATAGCTGCCGGAGTCGCGGTTTGCCAGGAGCGAAAGCATGCCGGGGATCTTCACTTCCTGGTGGAAGGCGGGGAGGTCGTCGCCAGGCTTCTTGTCGGTGTTGATGATCCCCAGGGCCACGACCGGAGCCTTTTCCTGCCCGGTGTAGAGCCCTTCCATGGCGGCGAGCTTCATCGGCTGGCGGTGCGCGATGTGGTAAGCGGACTCATCCCCGTTGAAGGCAACGAAGACCGAGGCGATCAGGCCGAACACCGCGGCAACCACCATGGAGCGCTGGGCCATGACCTGGTGCCTCTTCTGCAAAAGGAAGAGCCCCGAGATACCCATGACGAAGAGCGAGGCAAGCAGGAAGGCGCTGCTGGTGGTGTGGGTGAACTTGTGCACCGCGTTCGGGGAAAGGGCGATCTCCGCGAAATTCTGCATCTCGAAGCGCGCCTTGTCCGGGTTGAAGGCCATGGCCGTCGGGGTCTGCATCCAGGCGTTGGCCACCAGGATCCAGACTGCCGAGAGGTTGGAGCCGATCGCCACCATCCAGGTGGAGAAGAGGTGGAACCCCTTGGAGGCCCGCTGCCAGCCGAAGAACATCACGGCGAAGAAGGTAGCCTCCAGGAAGAAGGCGAAGATCCCCTCGACGGCGAGCGGCGCCCCGAAAATGTCCCCCACCATCCAGGAGTAGTTGGACCAGTTGGTGCCGAACTGGAACTCCATGATGATCCCGGTGGCAACCCCGATGGCGAAGTTGATCCCGAAGAGCGTCATCCAGAACTTGGTGAGCTTTTTCCAGCTCTCATCGCCGGTCTTGACGTAGATGGACTCGAAGAAGGCAATCAGAAAGGAGAGCCCCAGAGTCAGCGGTACGAAAATCCAGTGATACATCGCAGTCAGCGCGAACTGCGCCCTCGACCAGTTCACCGTCGCTAGAATGTCATTTCCCACTTCATTCCTCCTTGTGTGTGGCGTGCGGCAAGCAGTACTTGCCAGAATTCATATTGATTTGGCGCTCCAGGCGCCAATGACATGACAACATCAGAGAGCGGCAGGCGTTCTGGTCAGCTGCTCCAGAACATGCGCGGATCGCTCGGAATCGGTGCGAAAATTTTTTTTCAGAAAGTTTGAGAAGAAAAACAGTTTGAGTACGGCGAAGATGATAAACAGTTTCAGCGCGATCAGTTTCCAGAGGGTACGGCCCAGCACCATGGAGCGGAAGCCGTCCCGGTAGAAGGCGTACAGCTGTCTGAGCAGGGCGGTCACCGCCGCCCTTCCCTTCCCGAACGGCGGGAGAGGCCAGGCTGCGGCATGCGCGAGGAGTTAAGAGCCTTTTTGAGTGGGGAAACTGAGAGTGCCATCGGCGCATATCCTTCAGGGGATCAGATAACATCTGCATTTTAAAACAATGTTTTATGGACCAGACAAACTGGATCTTATAGATCTTTTTTGCCGCCAAATTTTTTTCAGTTGCTCCGGTTGCGCGCCAGGGTCTCGATGGTGACGCCGTCGAGGATCTTCACCACCTCGGTCTGCACCGTTTTCCAGATGCCGTGCACCAGGCAGGGACCGCCGCGGTCGCAGGCACTGCCGAGCAGGCAGCGGTTCGGAACGATGGGGCCTTCCACCGCCTCGACCACCTCGCGCAAGGTGATGGCGGAGGCAGGCCGGGCCAGGACGAACCCTCCGCCGGTGCCGCGCGTCGAGGTGACCAGCCCGAGCTTGGCGAAGCTTTGGAAGATCTTGGCCAGGAAGGTCGGTGGCACATCTGAGGCCTGGGCGATCTCGCTGACCAGCGATACCCGCCCGGCCGGCTGCTGGGCCAGATAGATGATACCGCGTATTGCATATTCTCCCTTTCGGGTCAGCTCCATCATAACAACACCTTTAGGACCAAATTTATCCTCTTTATAGCGAAGAGCACCCGGTGTGTCAAGCGTAATCATCGTGAGAGCAATAAAAAAAGGGACCGCGCCGCGATCCCCGTTTTTTGGGCTGCTATGTGAGTGGTATCAGCCAAGCAGGCTGTTGAAGTTTCTGGCACGGTTGGCCAGGATGGTGGGATCGAGTACTTCTCCGCAACAGGTGCATTTCCAGGCGTCGAAAGACCGGACGAAATCGTAGTATTTCTCGGCAAACATTCTGCCTTTGCATTTTGGACATTTCATGACTATTACCTCCCCAGGTAAAATTGATTAAAGACCTTCATGTGAAATAAGTATTATTCACGTAGCATGCCAAGTGCGGTACGACGGACTGCCTGGAGTCGGGCAGCACCCCGGGCGCGCGGATAAGCGCCGGCAATAAAGGTCCTTACGGAGCATTAAAAATACCTCCTGGTCCCCGCGAGCTTCCCGGTGCCGATCCCCGGCACCCGCAGCACCCCTTCCCGGAGACCGAAAGCGCCATTTTTATGACGGTCGGCAACGATCCGTGCGGCCAACACCGGACCGATTCCCGGCAGGCAGCCCTACTCTTAGGTGCTCATCAGATCGGGGTCGAGCGGGATGCCGGGCAGCATGCGCTCCGGACGGGCATCCTACCCAACGGTAAAACAGCGGGTTGCCCCCGCCTCAACCTGAGCGTCACGATGTCGCCGGAGCAAAGACGCACCCCCGCGCCGGGTGTGCCGGTCGCCGGGAGTTGCACGCCAGGAAACGTCATTTTTATGGCGCTCGCCGGCCAAGGCCCGTCAGGAAAGAGGTAGAGGCCCGGCTGCGGCAGATCGCCGGCCAGACGCACCGTGACGCTCCCGGGGCGGGTGGTCACAAAAAAGGCCGCGCCCTCACCTTTTCCGGTGGGTGCGCGGCCTTTAACGAGCAGCAGGATGGCGAGCAGCAGGGCGAGTCCAAAGAGCGCCAGTCGGCTCCCCCGTGGTATCACTTCTTGGGTGACCCTGCCTCTTCATCCTTGTGCAGTTTGTATTCAATGGCGTCGATCAGCGCCTGGTAGGAAGCCTCGATGACGTTGGAGGAGACCCCGACTGTCCCCCAGCGGCTTTCCTTGTCCCCGGACTCGATCAGGACCCGGATGGAGGAGGCGGTCCCCTGGCCGGCGGGGAGCACACGAACCTTGTAGTCGTGCAGCTTCACGTCCTTCAGTTTAGGGTAGAACTTCTCCAGCGCCTTTCGGAGGGCGTTGTCCAGGGCGTTGACCGGGCCGGTCCCGTCGGCCGCCGTGTGTTCGACCTTTCCCCCCACCTTCACCATGATGGTCGCCTCGGAGATCGGCTGCTCGTCCTCGTGGCGCTTCTCGTCGATGACCCGGAAGCCGACCACGGAGAAAAACTTCCGGTGCGTGCCGAGGGCCCGTTTCATGAGGAGTTCGAAGGAGGCCTCGGCCCCTTCAAACTGGTAGCCCCGGTTCTCCATCGCCTTGATCTCTTCCAGGATTTCCAGGGTGACCGGGTCCTTGGAGTCCAGGTTGATGGAGAACTCGGTCGCCTTGGCCAGGATGTTGGCACGCCCCGAGAGGTCCGAGATGAGGACGCGGGTGTTGTTGCCGACCAGCTCCGGCCTCATGTGCTCGTAGGTCTCGGGGTGTCGCTGGATTGCGGAGACATGCACCCCCCCCTTATGGGCGAAGGCGGAGTTGCCGACGTAGGGCTGGTGCTTGTTGGGCGCCAGGTTCGCCAGTTCGTACACGAAGCGCGACAGCTCGCGCAGCTGGCGCATTTGGGCGTCCCCCATGCAGTCGAGCCCCATCTTCACCTTGAGCGCCGGTATGATGGAGCAGAGGTTCGCGTTGCCGCAGCGCTCCCCGAAGCCGTTGATGGTCCCCTGCACCTGAACGATCCCCTGCTGCACGGCGACGAGTGTGTTGGCGACGGCGCAGTCGCCGTCGTTGTGGGTGTGGATACCGAGCGGGGTGGAGATCGTCCCCTTCACCTGGGTGAGGATAGACGCCATCTCGAACGGCATGGTGCCGCCGTTGGTGTCGCACAGGATGATGCAGGCGGCCCCCCCCTGCTCGGCGGCCTGGAGCGTCTTGATGGCGTACTCGGGGTTGGCCTTGTAGCCATCGAAGAAATGCTCGGCGTCGTAGAAGACCTCGGGCATGCGCGCCTTCAGGTATTCCAGGGAGTCGAAGATCAGCTCCAGGTTTTCCTCCAGCGGTATGCGCAGCGCCTCGTGGACCTGGAAGTCCCAGCTCTTGCCGAAGATGGTGACAGCGTCGGCCTCCGACTGCACCAGTGTGCGCAGGTTCTGGTCCTTATCCGGGGTAATCTTGGCCCGGCGCGTCGAGCCGAAGGCGGCGATCTTGGCCTGGGAGAGCTTTTCCCGCTTGATGTCCTTGAAGAAGGCCACGTCCTTGGGGTTGCTCCCCGGCCAGCCCCCCTCGATGTAGTGGATGCCGCACTCGTCAAGCTTGTGGGCGATACGGATCTTGTCCTCCGTCTGGAAGGAGATATCCTCCGCCTGCGTCCCGTCTCTCAGCGTCGTATCGTACAGTTTTACCAGGCTCATGTTCCTCACCTATGAAACGCCAGGGCGGCGCGGGGTCAGATCCAACCGACCGGTCCGATCCGACGGATCAGACTGATCTGACCCCGCACCGCCCGGCGGAAGTTCAGCTGTTTTATTTCCCCGAGAGACCGAAGGCGTCGTGCAGCACCCTGACGGCCAGCTCGGTGTACTTGGCGTCCACCACCACGGAGATCTTGATCTCCGAGGTCGAGATCATCTGGATGTTGATCCCCTCGGCAGCCAGGGTCTTGAACATGGTGGTGGCGACGCCGGCGTGGCTGCGCATCCCGAGGCCGACGATGGAGACCTTGCTGATGTTCTCGTCGGAGATGACTTCCTTGGCTTGGATCGCCGCCGCGGTCTCCTTGGTGATGGCCAGCGCCTTCTTGAAGTCGGCCATGGGAACCGTAAAGGTGAAGTCGGTGAAGCCGGCCTCGCTCACGTTCTGCACGATCATATCGACGGAGATGTTGGCATCGGAGAGCGGCGAGAGGATCTGGGCCGCGATGCCCGGCTTGTCGGGGACCTGCATGACCGCTATCTTCACTTCATCCTTGGCGTAGGCGATTCCGGAGACGAGCACTGCTTCCATTTCTTTATCCTCCTTGGTAACCATGGTT